>ERZ791810.139-NODE-139-length-90016-cov-13.438723_pt1 | contig 90016 bp, 50 predicted proteins | sample MGYA00510304_ERZ791810 | MGnify/ENA primary metagenome ERZ791810 (study PRJEB30046, sample SAMN00791967) | human gut metagenome | study: EMG produced TPA metagenomics assembly of the A metagenome-wide association study of gut microbiota in type 2... | reverse complement strand
GGGTTCAAGTCCCGCTTCGAGTACAAGAGTAATCCTTTAATCGCCTGCAAATCAATGTTTGCGGGCGATTTTCTTTTTATTGCTGATACATTTCTGAAACTTTTTCTTTTGCTGAATACGGCGAGAGTTAAAGTCGGATATTGGGAGAGTAGGGCGAAGTGAGGCTGTTTACAATCACCCAATCATATTATTACGAGGGTTACAAGCCGGAATAAACTGTTTATCAAGCACATCAAACAGAATTATCAAGCGCGTCAATTTTTTTTTTCAAGTATATCAAACGGATTCATCATCGTAGGAAAACAGATTATTTGTTTCATTAAAACGTATGGTCTGTTTCATTAAAACAGATTATCTGTTTCATTGAAATACATTATCTGTTTTATCAATACACATTATCCGCTTTGTCATTCAGAGGAGCTTGCGACGAAGAATCTCTTCTCTTATCCCCCTTCCACCCTCCACAACTCCCTATCCATGGGGAATAGCGGGTGGAAGGGGGTGATGCCTCACATCATCTCCCCAAATGACGTACGTTACCTCCCCAAATGCCTGTGGTTTGCCTTACTGAGATGCGTGGTTTCGGGTACTGAGATGCGTCATTTGGGGAGACAACGTGCGTCATTTGAAACGCTATAATATACTGTTTTGAAAAGTATATGGAAAGTGGGTTCCACCCTCTATCTCTCATGGGCAGGGATATGCAGAGGGTGGAAGCGGGGGCGTTTATTATTAAACCGATAACCTATGCCCAACATCAGATAGTTGGGTTCATGGAAATCTTTGAGATTGTAGCCGATATGTAGAAAAGTGTCATGTGGCATATCTATTTTGAGCGCCAATATCTGGTAGAAAGATTGCAAATCGCCCCCGCCATGCAGAACATTGGCTCCAAAACCTATGCCGACGGTAAAATAGGGCATCACCCATTCTCCACGTGCGGAAACACCTAAAGAGAGCTGTTTGCGCAGTGGCGGAGTACCGAATGCTTCTTCCTCATTGCCACCGTCGAGCGGAGTAATGTAATCTTTGGCATAAATATTGGCGCCGGCATCGTACACACCGTCTAAAGATACTCCTGCACGGAATTTATAGCCAAGATTGTACATAGGGGCAAAACAGAATCCGGCTACGGCATACTTGCCGGGTGCAGGAATCTGTCCGCCCGAAACATCGACGGCTTTCCGCCGCCATGAACCGAATAAGGTAAGGTCGTAGCTGACGTGTTTGTGAAATATCGGGACAGGAACCTGTTGTGACGGTTGCAGCACTTCGTTTATGTTCCGGTTGAAATTATACACCACTCCGATTTTAAAATCTATTGTGTTCAGTCCCGTATTGGGATACCGGGTGTTACCGTTGGAGAAATGTACTGCTGTTGTACCGATATTAAGGTCGAACTGTGGAGAGAGTATCCAGTTCAGATGAATTCCGGCGCTGATATATGCATTGATTTTACTTCCTATGACGGTATTATTGGGATTGTTGTAATAATCGTAAGGTTTCCAACCGAAAGATGCCCCGAATCCCCATTCGTAGTTGAGCGACAGGCGGGGAGTGAACTTGGCGATACGTGCTCCCTGAAATGCGTAGAGGGCAACCGGTGTTCCTGTTTCTCTATGGTTGCCGAAATCAAAATAACCGAGTCCTATTCCTTGGTAAGAGCTTCCATATATAAGGTCGGCAGCAGTGCCCGGCTGTAGTTGGAATGAGTATTTCAGATGGGCGGAGTAGGCGGAACTCAATCTTTTGCGCATATCGTTTTCTCCCCGCAGGAAAGAACTGGTGGGAAATATATATCCCGGTCGGCCTTCGATGCCGAGGCGGTGGATATAATTGTCTTGCGCAGATATATTGTCGGACAGGAAGAGGATAATCATTAAGAGAAGTATGCCTCTTCCGGTCCGTTTTTCATTACTCATGATGTCGTGCTGTTATGCCTTTTCTTATTTCGAAGCGGTTATTTCGCATCGTTCTTCCGGATTTCCACACGGCGTATCTTACCGCTAATGGTTTTGGGAAGTTCGTCTACAAACTCTATGACGCGCGGGTATTTGTAAGGGGCAGTCACTTTCTTTACGTGGTTCTGCAGTTCCTTAATCAGTTCTTCGCCGGCGCGGTTCTTATAATCCTTAGACAGTACAATGGTAGCTTTCACCACTTGTCCCCGGATTTCATCGGGAACTCCGGTAATGGCACATTCTATCACTGCGGGATGCGTCATCAGGGCGCTTTCCACCTCGAACGGGCCGATGCGGTAACCGCTACTCTTGATAACGTCGTCGGCACGTCCTACAAACCAGAGGTAACCGTCCTCATCTTTCCAAGCAACGTCTCCGGTATAGTAGATGTTGTCGTGCCATGCTTCGTGGGTGCGGTTGGCGTCGCGATAGTACTCTTTGAACAGACCGAGCGGTTTGCCTTTGTCGGTACGGATTATAATCTGTCCTTGTTCGCCGGCTTCTACCGAACGGCCGTCATAGTCTATCAGGTCTACATCGTATTGCGGGTTCGGCAATCCCATGCTGCCCGGTTTGGGCTGCATCCACGGCATGGTGGCTACGGTAAGGGTGGTCTCGGTCTGTCCGAAGCCCTCCATCAGTTTGATGCCTGTCAATTTCTTGAATGTATCGAATACGGCGGGGTTCAACGCTTCGCCGGCAATGGTGCAATACTGCAATGAAGAGAGGTCGTACTTCGTCAGGTCTTCGTGAATCAGGAACCGGAAGATGGTAGGCGGCGCACAAAGCGAGGTGACGTGGTAGTCCTGTATCTTTGTCAGAATATCGGCGGGAGTGAATTTCTCGTGGTCGTATACAAAGATGTTGGCTCCGGCTATCCATTGTCCGTATAGCTTGCCCCATACGGCTTTTCCCCAACCGGTATCGGCAATGGTGAGATGCAGGCTGTTTTCGTGCAGATTATGCCAGAAGCATCCGGTGACGATATGTCCCAAAGGATAAGTGAAATCGTGGGCAACCATTTTCGGTTCGCCGGTTGTTCCGCTGGTGAAGTACATCAAAGAGATGTCGTCGTTGCTGTTGGCGTGTTCCGGTCTTACGAAAGGAGCGGCATCGGCTATGCCTTTGTGGAAGTCTTCAAATCCTTCGGCTATCTCCGGGCCTACGCTCACCAGTTTCTTCACACTCGGAGAGTCCGGCATGGCGGCGGTGATGTGGTCGGTAATGACGCTTTCGCCTGCACAGACAATCATTTTGATGTCTGCGGCATTGCAGCGGTATACAATATCTTTCTTGGTGAGCAAATGTGTGGCGGGAATAACGACAGCGCCCAGCTTGTGCAGTGCGATGATGCTGAACCAGAATTCATAACGGCGTTTCAGAATCAGCATTACCATATCCCCGTGCCCTATGCCGAGACTCCGGAAATAGGAAGCAGTCATGTCCGTATAGCGTTTCATGTCGGCAAATGAGAACTGGATTTGTTCGCCCTTGTCGTTGGTCCAGAGCAATGCGGGCTTGTCGGGTTGTTCGGCAGCCCAGGCATCCACTACATCATAGCCGAAGTTGAAATTCTCCGGTACGTTAATCTTTAAATTCTTGATAAAGTCCTCTTGAGATGTAAAGGACGTTTGTGATAAAAATCTTTCTATCATAACTTTAGGAATTAAGAATTGGGAATTGAGAATTAAGAACCTGATGTACGGCATAAGTGTACAGCTCATTCTTCATTCTTCGTTCTCCATTCTTCATTTATGTTGTTACATGATTACAGCAAGGAAGCGTACTTTCTTTCCGTCCAACGCTTTCATGCCATGTGGCAGTTTGGAGTTGAAATATAAGCTGTCTCCCTCGTTCAGGATTAAGTCTTTGCCGTCGATACTCAGCATCATGCGCCCTTCCAGAACCAGGTTGAACTCTTGTCCGGAGTGACTGTTGTAGTGTATCGGTTCGTCGTTCGGTTTGGGTTCGACGGTGACGATGAACGGGTCGGCGTTGCGGTTCATGAAACCGGCGGCCAACGATTGGTACTTGTAGGCCTTGGTACGCTCAATGCTGGTTCCCTTCCCGGCACGAGTAAGGAAGTAACTGCTCATTTTCGGCTCTTCGCCAAACATCAGTGCATCCAGGGCAACGCCGTAACGGCGGGCTATTTTCTGCAGCATACTTACGGAGATGTCAAATTCTCCCGTTTCTGCAAGCCGATATTCTTCTTCCGAAATATCGCAATCGCGGGCGATGTCTTTGGCTGTCAATTCCAATACCTCACGCAATCCTTGCAGACGCTCGGCTATTTGTTTAATTTGTTCGTCCATGTGGTTAGTATTAAGTGATTATTTTTATTATTTACTTGCTTTTATGGCATTGATAATGGCCGAGGGGAATCCTTGCCGTTCCAGTTCATTAATGCCTTTAATTGTAATTCCGCCAGGGGTACACACTTTATCAATCTCTATGCTGGGATGTGTATCATTGTTCAGTATCAGTTCGGCGGCTCCTTTCACAGACTGGGCCACCATGCGCATCCCGTCTTTGGGATAAATACCCATCTCTATTCCGGCCTGCATGGCTGCTTGGATATATTTCAGCACATAGGCTATGCCGCAGGAAGTCATGGCGGTGGCCGCTGCGATTTTATCTTCGGGAATCAGCATGGCAAGCCCCATTTGATTGAAAATGTCGAGCAACAGTTGTTCTTGTTCCTTGCTGGCATTGCGGCTTGCAATGAGTGTCATACTCTCCATTTCGCTGATTGCGGTATTGGGGATAAGACGGAACATTGTCATCTCCTTGTCTGCCACATAGTGTGCCAACTCCTCAAAAGGTATGCCGGCTGCTACGGAAATAAGTATCTGTTTACTTTTCAGTTTAAGTTCGCTTACGACAGGTTTTATCAGCCATGGCTTGACGGCAAGTATAATGAGTTCAGCACCCGTAACGGCTTCTTGATTATCGCGGGTAGTCTGTAAAGCGGGAAACTCTGCCTTCAGAACATCCAATTTATGTTGCGTGGGATTAGAAACAATGATGTCGTTGGCCGGAATGATGGTTCCTTTAGCCAAACCGCGGGCAATGGACCCGCCCATATTTCCTGCACCGATAATTGCTGTTTTCATATCGTTTTGTAATTTAAAATGTTGTCTTTAGGCAAAGGTAAAGATTTTCTATAAAAAACGACCGAAACAGGAAGGTATTCTTCTTTCGGTCGTCTCTTTTGTCGGCTGATTATTCTTCAAATATCAAAGTACTTTCTTAAAACGTTCAAGGAAGAGGTCTGCTTCGTCCATGCTGAGGCACAAGGGCGGCAAGAGGCGGAGTACGTTTGTTCCACTGACGCCGGTAAACACATGCTGCTCTTTCAGTAACTTCAAACGCAGTTCTTTGATGGGTTCTTCAAATTCGAGACCGATCATCAAGCCGCGTCCGCGTACTTCTTTGATTTGCGGGAATTTCTTCAGTTCTTCCAGTAAGTACGCGCCTACTTTGGCTGCATTGGCCACAAGTCCTTCCTGCTCGATAACATCCAGTACGGCAAGTGCTGCGCTGCAAGCCAGATGATTTCCACCGAAAGTTGTTCCAAGCTGTCCATAGACAGGGGTGAACATCGGACTGATAAGTACGCCTGCCATCGGGAAGCCGTTGCCTATGCCTTTGGCTACGGTGATTATGTCGGCTTGGATGCCGTTGTGCTGATGGGCAAAGAATTTGCCGCTACGTCCGTAGCCACTCTGAATTTCGTCCAGAATCAGTATGGTATTGTGTTTTGTACAGGTTTCACGCAGGGCTTGCATAAATTCATCGGTTGGCAACTGTATGCCGCCCACTCCCTGAATGCCTTCGATAATCACTGCACACACATCGCCTTTTGCCAGTTCGGATTTCATGGACTCTATATCGTTCAGCGGAAGATAGGTGACGTGTCCGCAGTCGTTGATGGGAGCGATGATTTTGGGATTGTTGGTGACCTCTACGGCCAATGAGGTACGCCCATGAAAAGCCTTTGAGAAAGATACCACGCGTGTCCGTCCGTTGTAGAACGAGGCGAGCTTCAGTGCATTCTCGTTGGCTTCGGCTCCGCTGTTGATAAGGAACAGGGAGTAATCGTCGTATCCGCAAGCCTTTCCCAACCGTTCTGCCAGTTGTTGTTGCAGTTTGTTGATAACGGAGTTGGAATAGAATCCGAGTGTGGCTACTTGTTTGCTGATAGTCTCTACGTAGTGCGGATGTGCATGTCCGATAGAGATTACTGCATGACCGCCGTAGAGGTCGAGGTATTCCGTACCTTTGTCGTCCCATACATGGCAGCCCTTTCCTTTGACAACATTAATGTCAAAAAGAGGATATACATCGAATAGTTTCATTTCAATGAAGAATTAAGAATGAGGAATGAAGAATTGGGGGAGAGTACAATCCTTCTATCCTGCATTCATGTTATTTTTAACTGTTTTGATTGAGGAGATGAGCAAAGCTATCAGTTCTCCGCAATCGCTATCTATACTGTCGAACGAATTATTGGCGATGTAATCTGAGTCTTTTAGCAGATTCAGCCAATAATCCGTTTCGTTGGCTTCTTTCAGTGCAACACTTAACTTGTTAATGAAATCGGGGCGGCTTTGGGCAAACTCGGACTCTCGAACTAACGCTCCTATTGCCGTGCCTGAACGAAGAATTTGCTTACTCAAAATGAATTCTTGTTTATTCTCTCGCAAGAATTTTATCATGCGTATTATCCTTAATGCAAATATATAGCTTTTAGAATGTAGCAGTGAGCCTGTTCTGTTACGTGAATTCTTCATTCTTCATTTTTCGTTCTTCATTAAAAAGCGCTGGGTTTCAGCTTGAGTCCGACCGTTTCTTCCAAATTGAACATCAGGTTCATGTTGTGTACGGCTTGGCCGCTGGCCCCTTTCAGCAAGTTGTCTATGCAGGAGATGATAAGAAGCTTGTCACCATGCTTTTCCAAATGTATAAGGCATTTGTTGGTGTTGACAACTTGCTTCAAATCTATGTTCTTCTCGACGATATGCGTGAAGGAGTCTTTGGCGTAATACTCTTCGTACATACGGACAATCTCTTCCAGCGCCACTTTGGTCTTTATCACGATAGTGGTAAAGATGCCGCGGGGAAAATCGCCGCGGTAGGGGATGAAATCAATATCCGAATCAAAGCTGTTCTGAAGCTGTTTGAGCGATTGCTTGATTTCGGGCACGTGCTGGTGCTCGAAAGCTTTGTACACACTCATGTTGTTGTTGCGCCAGCTGAAGTGGCTCGTCGCTCCCGGCTTGACGCCCGCACCGGTACTGCCGGTGATGGCATTCACCATAATGTCATCGTTCAGCATCAGATGCTTGGCAAGCGGAAGCAATCCCAGCTGGATGCAGGTTGCGAAGCATCCGGGGTTGGCAACATGCTTTGCCGTGCAGGTGGCGCGGCGGTTCAATTCGGGCAGTCCGTAAATAAAGTCATGGTCATCGCTTTTGATGCGATAGTCCATGGAGAGGTCGATTATCTTCAAGTCCTCCGGCAGGTTATGGCTTTCCATGAATTTCTTGGTGTCGCCATGTGCCGTGCAGAAGAAGAGCACATCAATCTCGTCCAACGGAAGCTCGTCGGTGAATACTAAATCTGTTTCTCCGTACAGTCCTTCGTGTACGTCGGTAATTTTGTTGCCGGCATTACTTGAGCTGTTGATGAATACGATTTCCGCTTCGGGATGGTTCAGCAACAGGCGTATCAGTTCGCCTGCCGTGTATCCGGCTCCGCCGATGATTCCTACTTTAATCATATTGCAGTGTCTTTAGGTATGATGATACAGGCCAAGATGTAGAGCACGATTCCGGGAAACCCGGCAGTGAATATCGAGAGAAAGGCATATCCCAAGCGTACCAGCGTAGGGTCCAGACCGAAGTATTTGGCGAGGCCGCTACATACACCGCCAAGCATTTTGTCGTTGACGGAACGTGTCAGTTTCTTTTCCATATCAGATGTTTTCTTTTTCGTCTTTGTGGTTTGAGTAATAGGCGCGCAGTGCGGTAGAGGTTACTTTGATGAAGCCTTTGGCATCTTCCGCAGTCCAGCCTTTCTGCATTTCGCCGTATTCGCCGAATTTGTTCTTTACGAGGTCGTCTTCACTCTCCACACCTACGGTAAAGAAGCTGAGCGGGCGGAGTTCGAGAATGGCAGTGCCGTTTACGTTGCGCTGAGAAGACTCCAGCATGGCTTCAATATCGCGCATTACCGGCTCCAGATATTGGCTTTCGTGCAGGAACATGCCGTACCAGTTGGCTACCTGGTCTTTCCAGTATTGCTGCCATTTGCTCAATGTGTATTTTTCAAGGAACTTGTGCGCACCGATAATAAGCATGGGAGCGGCAGCTTCAAAACCTACACGACCTTTGATGCCGATAATCGTATCGCCCACGTGCATATCACGGCCGATGCCGTAAGCCGCACCGATTTCCTCTACCTTCTGAATGGCTTTGATGGGGTCGTCAAACTTTTCATCGTTGACTGCTTTAAGTTCACCTTTCTCAAAGGTCAGGCGCAACTGCTCGCTGCCTTCTTTGGTGCAATGTTTCAGGTAAGCGCTTTCAGGAAGTCCCTGTGCGGAGTCCAGAATTTCACCGCCGCAGATGGAAGTACCCCACAAGCCTACGTTATAGGAATATTTCAGTTTGGCGAAGTCGGCTGCAAAACCGTGTTTGTTCAGATAGTCTATCTCTTCCTGGCGGCTCAATGTCATGTCGCGTGTCAGGGTGATGATTTCCACGCCCGGAGCCATTACAAGGAAAGTCATGTCGAAGCGTATTTGGTCGTTGCCTGCACCGGTAGACCCATGTGCAATGGCATCTGCACCTATTTCGTTGGCATAGCGTGCAATGGCCAATGCCTGGAAGATACGTTCGGAACTTACGGATATGGGATAAGTGCCGTTACGCAATACGTTGCCGAATACCATGTATTTCAAACTCTTTTCGTAATATTCCTGCGTTACGTCCAAAGTGATATATTTTACAGCACCCAGTTTGTAGGCATTCTCTTCGTTAGTCTTCAATTGCTCGGGGCTGAAACCACCGGTGTTGGCGCAAGCCGCATATACTTCGTATCCTTTCTCTTTTGCCAGATACATAACTGTAAATGAAGTGTCCAGACCGCCGCTGAATGCGACCACTACTTTTTTCTTCTTTGCTTCCATAAGTTTTAAATTAAGAGTGAAGAATTAAGAATGAAGAATTTGGTTGCGCTTTATGCTGCATAGTAATTCTTCATTCTTCATTCTTCATTTATTTATATTTTATCTTCTTCGTGTAATTTCGGGTCGTAGAGCATTGCCGTGCAAATGCAGAACTTCCGGTTTTTGGCTACTAATATATCGTGGTTGATGCAGCCTTCGCAACCTTTCCAAAAAGACTCGTCGTCTGTCAGTTCATTGAAAGTAACCGGTACATAACCCAGTTCGGTATTCATCTTCATGACAGCCGCTCCGCTGGTCAGACTGAAAATCTTGGCTTTGGGCCATCGCAGGCGTGCCAGGCGGAAAGAAGCCGTCTTAATGCGTTTTGCCAGCCCCAAGCCGCGGTAGTCGGGATGTACGATAAGTCCCGATGTAGCCACATATTGCTTGTTTCCCCAACTCTCGATGTAAGTGAAACCGGCAAATTCATCTCCACACAGAGCTATAATAGCTTTTCCTTCTTTCATTTTAGTCGCTACGTATTCATGTGTGCGTTCTGCGATGCCCGTTCCGCGTACCTTGGCAGCTTCTCGGATGGTATCCAAAATCTTATCCACGTAAACTTCATGTGAGGCATCAGCTACCATCACATCAATTTGTTTCGAATCCATTTCTTTTATTTCGTTATATTATAGTTATACTAACTTATTTCATGTTAGGAATGATTTGTGACAGAAAAACACGTACTTCCTCATGGGATGCAGCCTCGTGCAGAACCAGCATAATCGTATCGTCTCCCGCAATAGTGCCCAGTACGGCGGGGCATTCGCGGTTGTCGATGTCGTAGGCCATACTGCTGGCATAGCCCGGACGCGTGCGGATGACGGCAATATTCTTGGAGAAATGGAGTGAAACGAACCCGCTGGTCATCAGCATCTCGCTGGCGCTTTGGTCGTTGCTGCGTTTGTACATGATGTTGTTAGGCAGTACATATACATATTTCCCGTTCATATTGGCGGCTTTGGCTACTTTCAGTTGTTTTAAGTCGCGTGACAAGGTGGCTTGCGTCAGTTCAAAGCCCTCTTTTCCCAAAGCCTGCAACAATTCTTCCTGAGAACTGATGTCTTTGCTTGAGATAATCATCTTGATGGCATCTAACCGATTGGCTTTCTTTTTCATGTTTCTGTATAATTATTCTTAGAACGGCGCAAAAATAGGGAATATTTTGGAAAGAATATACAGAAAGAATGTTTTTTTATGCTTTTTATACAAATAGGTATGCAGGAATGCATAAAGTGTCGCTTTCCATTTATCAGGGTTTCTCATTAGAAGGTCCTTCTTCCACTACTGAAGAATCTTTGGCTGTACCTTTTTGGTAGTGAGAGGGGGCTACTCCAAATTGCGCTTTAAAACATTTACTGAAGTAAAAAGGATCACTGATGCCCACTTGATAAGCTACTTCCGCCACAGTGGGATTATCTGGTGAAAGTAATAATTCAGCGGCTTTTTTCATGCGTACCATCCGTAAATATTCATTAGGAGAACAACCGGTCAACCCACGTAGTTTTTTATAAAAAACAGTACGTCCTAATCGCATCAGTGCGGCAAACTCGTCAATGCTGAGTTCCGGACGGGAGAGATTCTGCTCGAGTACAAGATTCAAACGGTCGACAAACTCTTTGTCGCGGTCTGTTGTGCAAGTTTCCGGATATATGATACCGGGTTCATTGGAGTATTTTCTACGTAGTTTATCTCGCTGTTCTATCAATTTGAAGATACGTGCCAACAGTAATTTTATGCTGAAAGGTTTCGCTATATAAGCATCTGCTCCGGCTTCAATTCCTTCCAAATGCTTTTCGGATGAACTTAAGGCTGTCAGCAAAATAATAGGTATATGGCTGGTAGTGAAATCCGATTTTAGTTTTTTTGTTAATTCAAATCCGGTCATACCCGGCATGAGTACATCACAGACTATCAGGTCGGCATCATAGGTACATGCTTTCTTAAATCCGGATTTACCGTCTGCTTCTGTTTCTACCTCAAAAAAAGGAGAAAGTTCTTCTTGCAGGAAACTGCGGATATCATTATCGTCTTCTATAACTAAAATTTTGCGTTTATCCTCTGTGATTAAAGCATTCTGTTGAATCTCATCCTGTTCGGATGGAGATATGTCGAGAGGATGAAAAACAAGACTGTCTTCTTCCTCTTTTAAAAGGGTATTTCCTGTTATTAAAAAATCTTTTTCTTCATAAACGGCTTTATCAGTGGGCAGATATATTGTAAAAATCGAGCCACCGCCTTCATTTTCTGAATATTCAATTTTTCCTTTGTGCACAAGAACTAATTCCTGAGACAAGTGAAGTCCTACTCCTATGCTGTTGCGTGAGAAGTTACTTTGCATGAAACGTTTGAATAGTTCTCCTCGTTTTTCTTTTGGTATACCTACCCCCGTATCCGATACTTGGATTTGCAGTTTTTTTTGTGTATTATCTATTGTGGCGAATAATATAATACGACCGCCCGAGGGTGTGTACTTAAATGCATTGGACAATAAATTATAGGTTACCTTATCTATATTACCTTTATCTATGAACATTTTGTAAGAGGGGATTGAAGGCTTAAACTGAAAGTCAATCTTTTTTTGTTCTGCCACATCTCTAAAACTGAGAAAGATTTCATAGAGAAAAGCCATCACATCGGTTTCTTCCAATGAAAGCCCTAACTTATTATTTTGCATTTTTCTGAATTCCAGTAACTGATTGATTAGTCTCAGCATTCGGTTGGTATTTTTGTTCATTGTTTGTAACGGACGTACCGCTTCCTGGGGTAAATGACTGATATGTTGCATTTTTTCCATCGCTCCCTGTATTAAAGTGAGGGGGGTACGGAATTCGTGGGATATATTGGTGAAAAATACTAATTTGTACTCTGTCAGTTGTTTTTCTACATTGATACGGTTGCGCAGAGTATTGATGTTGCGCATGACTTTGTAACTGAGATAAAGCAAAGTCAATGCGAGTAATGCATAACAGGAGAAAGCCCAATCCGTTTTCCAAAAGGGTGGGCGAATAATTATTCTTAATGTTGTTTCCCGTTCATCCCAAGTACCGGTTTCATTCCGTACTTTTACGTGGAGTATGTAATTGCCCGGTTTGAGGTATTTGTAAGAGGCGAAATTAAGGGAAGAGGGAGTACTCCATTCCTTATCATAATTTTCAAGCTGGTACATATATTGGTGATGTCCGTTGCTTGAATAGTCGAATGTTGAGAAATAGATTTGGAACGAGTTTTGGAAATGTTTGAGCCGGATTTCTTCGGAGTAAGATAATGATTGTATGAGTGGGGAGTCTTTTCCATTGGGAAGTACCTGTATTCCATTTATGTACAGATCAGTGAAAGCTACCGGTGCGGATGGAATACTACCTTGCATTTTTAGTGGATCAATAATGACAAGGCCATAGTTGGTACCGAATATTAGTTTTCCGTCTTCTTTTTTATATGCACAGTTTTCACTATATGCATTACCTAACGTCTGCGAGGCGAACAGGTAATTGTTAAAGGAATGGCTTTCAACATTGAATTGCGATAATCCGTATTCTGTAGCAATCCATAGATGCCCTTTGTCGTCCTCAAGTATTGATTGAACGGTATTGTTTACGAGTCCGTCTTCGGTATCGAAACATTCATATCTCAGGTTGGCATAATTGTTTTCGGGAGAACATAATACTATTCCCATCCCTGATGTACCTGCCCAAATTCGTTTTTTACTATCTTGAAAAAGATAGATGATACTGTTACTGCAGAATTTGCCGTTGGTGTGGCTGAATAAATGGTAGTTGTTAGGATTGCTAATCAGGGAATCTGGATGAAACAGGCAAATACCATTGCTGGTACCCATCCAGAACATTCCATTTTCATCTTCAAGCAATGTTCGGATTTCACTTACTCCGTGTATGTATTGAAAGAAATGCTTAAATTTATATCGATTGTTAGAATCCGGTAAGGCAAGGTCTAATCCGCCGCCAAATGTCCCTATCCACATACGATTGTCTCTGTCCTTATGAAAAGTAAATACATTATTATTGGACAGACTATAAGGTTCGGAGTCACTGTGGCGATACCATTGGGAATCTATTTTAATTCCATCTCCTCGTGTTCCTAACCATATTTGCTCTTTGGAGTCCGATGCGATGGCATATATATTGGAACTGAAGTCTGTTTTCTGCACCATTTTCTCCAATGAGGGATTATACATATAGACCCCTCCCTTGCGTGTCCCTATTCCTATATTTCCATCAGGCATCTGAGCGATCATACGGATACTATTGGAGCGGTCTAGCAATTGGTTGTTTTCAGGGTAAATACGCTCGGGACTTTCATTCTGTACAGTTATACGGGTTATACCTAGAAATTCGGAACCAACCCAGATTACACCGTTACGGTCTTCTGTCACATATAATAAAAAATCCGTATCGATGCAGCTAGTACTCGCTGTATCTGCTGTAAAATGTTGCAGCGTATCATCATTTGTGTTGTATGTGAAAAGTCCATTTCCATATGTCGAAATCCAAATAATGCCTCTTGAATCGTGTACAATATGGTAACGTTCAAAGTCGATATGATTTATTTGCTCTTTTGGAATGAGTTGGAATTCTTTAATATTACCGCTTTCCGATTGTATATACCATACAAATCCGGTATGGTTATATATCCAATAGTTTTTATGATTGTCACGGATTATTTTGCCATTTTTCAAATGTAGTTCTTGGTCAGCCGTGACTTGCTGCGCTTCAAAATCGTAATTGTAAACTCCTGTTGAGGTAAGGATAATCTGTTTACCCAATAAAAAGAAATTGTCGAAGGATGTTCTCTTTTCTTGTTTATCAGGTAATGACGCAATTTTAATCAGCCTGTTATCAGGCTCTTTATGCTTGTAAATAGTACCGTCTTGTGTAAGAAGGTAGACCGTATTCTTATGTGAGAAAACGGAAGCCCAATTAAGTGCTCTATCTATAATTTCTGTTTCTCCATTTATGATAACGGCTAGACCGCGTCTGGTACCGATCCATATTCTCCCAGAAGTATCTTCTTCTATAAAATTGATTTGATTGTCAGGCATATTGCCTTCTTCCGTTTTGTATACAGTAGAAACTAAACTTCTGTCGGAGTGATGCGTAACTCTCAAACATCCATTGGTGGGATGCCACAGCCATATATCTCCATTAGAAGCGAGGTAGAGTTTGGAATAATTCTCTCCTCTTTTATCTTTTTCCGTGTAATGTACAAAGCAGGCTTTTTGAAGATCGTAACAGCTATATATACGTGATGCGGTGCCAATCCATAAAAAGCCGTGTTTATCTTCGGTGATATTATAGATACGGTTATCGCTCAATGCCGGTTTAATTTCGTCTTGAGGCTGGAAAGTGATGAATGAATTTCCGTCATACCGACTTAACCCGTTTAAAGTACCTATCCATAAGAAGCCTTTACAATCCTGATGTAAATAGCGGATTGTGTTACTGGGGAGCCCGTCACTGGTTTTCATGTGTTCGGAGTATAACTTTATTCCACTGTATACATGGGTTGTATAAGGTAATAATAGAATTAAGAATAAAAAGAGTTTGTGTCTCATGATAGAATATGGGATTTTTCCAATATTGAACAAATATACTGAGATTGATTGAATAATAAAAGGCCTTTGTCAGGTATTTGAAAAGAAAAGAGAGAACCGAAAGTGATTCTCTCTTTTTCTCGGACATTTGTTATCCAGATTCTTTTGTCCTTTGAAACTACTGCCTGTTGAGAAACTTCTAACCAATTTATAATATAATTGTCCTATTTTGTTTTCTTCTGTAAGTCCGAACCTAAATAAAATCCGGTATGAGTAGGCTGGTTATAGCCGATGTTTTGCAAAGTTGCACTTATTTTATATATGTGATCATTCATCAATGGGCGAAAACGATGCTCTGTTTCAAAGTCTGTGGTAAAAATACGTAATTCAGTGTTGTCACTACTTGCATAAATGATTTCTTCCCGCCAGTCTCCCCAAATGTCACCATAAAAACAGGGATTAGCTTTGGAACTGTTGATTGATTTCACGCCAAAGTTGCTTCCGGTGAAGAGACGTGTCTCCAGTTCGCCAGCACGGCCGTTTATCAGTACTCCATCTAAGACTTGACGATTTAATGAGCCACTCCACCAGATTCCCATGTTATAGCTTTGTCCGCCACCTTTGCCCGAAGGTTGTGAACGGTTGAGCAACTCTCCTTTACAGGAGAATATCTGGTTTTTGGGATAAGATGCCCATACCTCGCATCCGGGAGAATCCGGATCAATGTCGGCTACCATGCAGCGCCCTACATCTCCACCGGAACCTTGCAGGCTCCAAATGAGTTGGCCGGTACCGGCATCGCGGAATTCCAAACCGATATTTCCGTTTCGTTTGCACTCTTCCTTGCAGGCTACGACTTGTAATCCTTCACGTGTAGGGTCAAACTTACCTAAATGAAGAGCGTCACCGTGCCCAAGGCCGGTTGTGTACAAACCGGTTCCGTTGTGGTCTATACAGCAAGATCCGAAAATAATTTCGTCTTTGCCGTCATTATCTACATCTCCTACTGCTAAATTATGGTTACCTTCTCCTTTGTATTGCTGATTATCGGGATAAGTATTGAAATGCCAACGTTTTTTCAGCTCATTACCGGATAAATCGTAGGCGGTCATCTGCCAGTTTTGATAATATCCTCGACTTATCACGATACTTGCCTGCCCATCCATTGAACCGAAGTGCCCCACTGCCATGAGGAAACGGTCTATACGGTTTCCCCAGTTATCTCCCCAATAGGACATCCAGGTGTCTTCTTCACCGCGGGGAATGTAATTGGTACGTGCAAGTTCGGTTCCGGTACTTCCGTCTATAACGGACAGGAATTCCGGCCCTTCCAGTATGCGGCCATTTGTTTTGTTTCGGTAATCAATACGCTTGTCACCGTTGGTGTCGCCGATTGTGGTTCCATCACCGAAAGTTGTTCCTTCTGAGGTACGTACAGCCACCTCCGCCCGTCCGTCACCATTTAAGTCGTAAACGATGAATGGAGTATAGTGCGGTCCTTGACGGATGTTGATCCCGAGGTCTATCCGCCAAAGAAAAGCTCCGTTCAATTTATAGGCTTCCAACAAACAACTTCCGGGATCAACTGTTTTTGCCGTATTGTCATGGTTGACTACCGAGCGTTTTAATACGATTTCATATTCTCCGTCTCCATCCAAATCTCCCACGGCGGCATCATTGGCTTGATATACAAGTGAGGGATCGGGCACATTAGAATTCAGCTTGATAGTGCGATAAAAGTTTTGTGCCATAGCCGGTGTGAAAATATAGGAACATAATGTTTCTGTACTCCCGGTCTTACAGACTTTATATTCATTATTGACAGTAACGTCGGCAGTCAAATCTTTATAATTGCTACTGTTGGCGATAGGGTTATTATTCAGTTTCTCAAAGTTTCCTCCGTCTGTACTGCGATAGATGTCGAAAGCTATGTCGTCCGGATCCGTATCCAAAAAACGCCAGCTTACTAATACGCCTTTACGCTCTATCTCCTTTACTTTGTCACTTTGGAATTTGGTGTTATAACTTGCGGTCATGGCACGTCTGTCACTGACGACAGTGGTTTCCGTTTTCTCGGAAGTATCTTTTTCCTCTCCAGCTACAGGGGAGAGGAGAAAAGGAGCTGCTTCAGAGCATGATACAGCAGTGAAAAGCAATATGCTGCATAGACAGCTTTTTCTATAGATTGTTTTCATCATCTATTTTAATATGTTAGCATACTTATTCACTGACGATACCTGTCCAGCTATCTGTAAAGCGGAAGTTTCCTACATTACCTGTCAATCCATTCCGGTTTTTCAACTGAATTGCTTTTATGGAAGCTTTGAATTTCTCCGGATTTCCTTCTATGGTGACTGAGGGAGCCGGTTCTTCTTTAGTCAGTTTCGGGTCGATAAACAGTGACAGTTGGTTGTTAGCATAGTCCATTTTAAATATGACAAGGTGAGTCTTGCCGAAGTCATAAAGCATCTCTACAGATTTTTTATTCTCTTTGCCTTGTCCCAAAGTGAATTTCAACTTGCGTCCCGAATTGGATGCGAATACTTGTCCGAAGCCTCCGGTAAAATTATAGCTGGAGCTGAGTGTTGGCAACTCAAATTGCTTTTTATTGGGAAGTGCCTGTGGAAGATTTACAAGATAGGCAAGATAATAGATTCCTGATGAATAAGTTCTTCCTTTCTCCATTGAATAAACTGTGGTGCGCTCACCGCCTGCATCCTCAGGAATTCCGCCAAACACAATAGACACTCCCTTTTCCTTATATCCTTCATACTTGAGCGGAGTGCCGATAAGCGGGCTTGTAGCTCCTTCGACAGGGGATGTAGTAGCCGCGGCACACCAAGTATCTTTTTGTAGAGGAGCTTTCTTCCCTCGTTCGGTATATACTCCTTTTTCCAGGGCATTCCCTTCTGTATACCCGTTCAATAAATCATTTTTTACGACTTGGGCATTCCCCAAAATAGCTGTAAAGGCTAAAGCCAGTGATAATACTACTTTTTTCATGATGTTTGATTTTTTAATATGAATATGCTTTATTGATTATTTGTATGCTTCGTTTTGTGTGTACAAGCCGTCGTTTACCAATAACTGTTTGTCGGGTATAGGATAAACGTACATACCTTCTTGTATGTTTCCGGCAGCGCTTATCCCTTCGTTTCCTTCCAAGATGTATGCAGCCTTAATATATTCTGTGAAATTTCCTGAACGTACAATATCGTGCCAACGTATGCCTTCACCTGCCAATTCACGACGCCGCTCATCCAGTACGCAATTATTAAAAGCTTCTGCGGTTTTCTGGGAAGCGGAGAGTTCCTTTAGTCCGGCACGTGTGCGTATTTTGTTTACCATTTCCACTCCTTTGTCAGTAGGTCCGGTTAAGTCTGCATACATCAACATAACATCTTCTAAACGAATCAACGGGTAATTGATAGGGAATGAATTTCTGTCTACAATCTGGTCGTCAATCTTGCTGAATCCCAATGTGTCTCGCTTCGTAATATTTTCGAACAGCTTCTCAAAGTAAGATTCCCCTTTCCGGATTGTGGGCAGAAAACGGATTTCACCGGAGTTCTCTCGGTATAAGTTTCTCAAGCTTTTCGAGGAATTGATTTTATTTCCCGACATAGTGACATGAGACAGGCTGGATGAGACTTTCGGCAGGGAACTGAATATCATTGGATTTCCATAGCCGGATTGCATGGCATATTGTATCTCAAAAATATGATATTTGTTGTCGTTGTCACTAACCCATATTTTTTTCCATTCTTTGCTGTCTTTTGCCCAGTATTTATTGCCGGCATTGGCATTATCTATTACTGTTTCCAACAATTCCATGGCAGGTGCTTTTTTACTGTTGTCCCATAACGGGAATCCTGCCATAGTCCAATATACACGTCCTAATAGCGCTTGAGCCGCCGGTTTGGTAGCACGTCCGGATGCTGATTCATTACCATTGTAACCATAGGCTATATCGCCCATATGATTTATGGCGTATTCCAAATCGGGAATGATGATATTTTCATAAATATCTTTGGCTTCGGATTGTGGCGTTTTCATTGCTTCATCAACAGTCTGTGAGGAAGTTACTGCCGGTACGCGTCCGAAGAAACGTATCAGGTCAAAGTAAGCGAATGCCCGTAAGAAACGCGCTTCAGCGATGAAAGATTCCTTTACGCTGAAACCCTCTATCTTTTCATTGAACGCCAAGCTTTCTATTTTTTCAAGCAAGACGTTTGCGCGGGCTATTATTTCATAATAATCGGTCCATGCGGCTTCCAGTGTGGAAATTTGCGAGATTTGTTTCCTGAAAGCATTAAAGGCCATATAATTTTGTTCGTTATCATCCGGCATGCCGGTCCATACATCATCGGAACGTACGTCAGACAGCATTAAATAATAACTGGATATGGGCAGTAAACCATTATATACGCCCATTAATGCTTGTTGCGCTTCTTTAGGGTTGGTATAGAAATATTGAATGGTGCGTGCGTCCGAAGGTTCCACATTCAAGAATTCATCACAGGATGAAAGGCTGATACTGATGCTTAACAGCCCACTTATAATATAATTGAGTCGTTTCATATTCTACATTGAATTAAAATTCCATATTCACTCCTAATGTATAAACTCGTGCCATCGGATAAGAACCGAAATCGTAACCGGTTTTCTTACTGCCGTAGGTGCTGGCTTCGGGGGAGAATCCCCCGTCATATTTATCCCATGTATACAGGTTTTGTATGGAGAAATAGGTACGCAGTTTACTGGCGAACTTCTTGTTGATAGGGATGTTGTATCCTAACATAACATTCTTTATCTTGACGAAATCGCTTTTGTAAAGCCAGCGCGTATCATATAAGTCACTGGTGGTGGTTGAGAGAAAGCTCGGTGTAATACCGTCACCGGGATCTTCTTCCGAAAACCACGAGTGTAACCATTTGGCAAGTAGATTTCCACGTCCCGGTCCGGCGCTGTTACGGTCTATGGTACGTCCTAACAAACTGTACAGATGACCGCCCCATTGTCCGGTTAGCGTAACCGTCAGGTCAAATCTTTTATAGTTGAATTTATTTGTCAGTCCCCATGTGAAGTCCGGGCGGGCTTTACCCACCAATGTCCGGTCACTGTCGTTGATGATGCCATCGCCATTTACGTCACGATATCTTATGTCTCCCACTTTTTGTCCTTCCATAGTGGCATAGCGTCGTAAGTCTTTCTCTGTTTGGTATACTCCTATCGCATCGTACATATAGTAACTTCGCATGGGTTCGCCTACCATGAATACGTGGGTGTTTGAATTGTTCCAGCCACCGTAGATAGCCGTATTGTTGTCTCCCATGCTGAGAATCTCATTTTTATTGTAAGCGATATTGAAAGAGGTAGTCCATTTTAAAGGACCGGTCAGATTTCTGGAAGATATTTCAAGCTCCACACCTTTGTTTTCTATGCTTCCTACATTATCCCAAGCCCTGTTATCTTCTAACCCCATGGAGGCGGGTACGGTTACTTCATAGAGCATGCCGTCGGTCAGTTTACGATAGATATCCAGAGCTACGGTAATGCGGTTCTTTAAGAAACCGAGGTCCAGACCTAAATTCCAACTGCGGGTTTTCTCCCAGCCCAGGTCTACATTGTCTATCGTGGTGGGAGCATAACCGCTCACTGTGTTTCCGTCCAGTGAGTAGCCCGCGTCGCTCATCAAACCTACTGCGGCATTGCTCCGGATGCTGTTGTTACCGTTCAGTCCCCAACTGGCGCGTATTTTCATGGAGTTAATGAAAAAGTTCTTCGGCCAAAAACTTTCATTGGAAATGCGATACGTGGTGCCTACTGAAGGGAACAGTCCCCAGCGGTTATTACGTCCGAATTTGGCGGAACCGTCGCGGCGTAAGCTGGCGGTTACCACATATCGGTTATCGTATTCGTATTGCGCGCGTCCGAAAAAGGAAAGCATACGTCCCGGAGTGCCGAAACCGGCACTGGCGGAAGTCACCTCTTCCGAACTCATGGAGAATCCCAGCTGGGTGTTATCTGCAAAATCGGTAGCTGCCAGACGGGTAGTGGTAGAGGTTCCCATCTCGGCCGAAGCGCCGGCCATTATGTTGAATCCATGATCGCCTATCTCTTTGGTATAGTTAAGGGTACTTTGTACCATGTAGCTGTGATAACGCCGGATATTACGAGTACCCTCGGCTTCTTGCCCCTCATCATTGCTGCTCCACCCGCTTATAACTGAGCTGGGACGGAAGTAGTGACTGTATTGGCTGCGGAAGTTGTAAGAACCCAAAACCTCGAAATTCAGGTCTTCTATAATTTCGGCACGGATATAGGCCGCCATTTGCAGACGTAAAGTTTCACTGTCATTGGTAACTTGCTCCATACGGGCTACAGGACTGATGTTGGATGAAGCCCAACCGTACGCCGGATAGGGCTCGGAGCTGGTATGGTAACCGGCATCCGCTTCCGCTACGGGACACATGCTCAAGGCTGTTTCCGCTCCGCCCGAACGGCCGTTTACATTTCCTCCATAATTCCATGAAACGATAGGAGTGACATTACCGCCGATGGTAATTCGCTTACCGACTTTCGATTCGAAGTTGGTACGCAGACTTACACGTCTGTAGCCGGTACCGATGGCTACTCCTTTTTGGTCAAAGTACCCCACCGAGGCACGGAATTTGGCTTTGACCGAACTGTTGGCTACGGCTACCGAGTAGTTTTGTACGGGAGCTAATTGAAAGAACGCGTCTTGCCAGTCCAGCATTGCCAGTCCACCGTAGTTCTCTTCGCTCCAGCGAGGGTCGTTGAGATATTCATAATTGACGCTACCCATTTTGGAGAGTCGGGTTTCATAGTCGTCTGTCCATTTAGCTCCTTTGGCGGCATACTTATTTACATAACGTATATTGTTCAGCTTAGTGCGGAAAGAAATCCATTCTTCGGCACGCATCACATCTATCTTTTTATTGATTTGTTGCATACCGAACGATGCGGCTACCGATACGGACAGTTTATTCTTATCACCACCGTTTTTGGTAGTGATGAGTACCACGCCATTGGCTCCCCGGCTACCGTAAATGGCCGATGAAGAGGCATCTTTTAAAATCTCGATAGAGGCTATATCGTTGTTGCTCAATCCGCCCAAGTCATCAACCGGAATTCCGTCGACAACGTAAAGTGGGGTATCGTCGGCATGAATAGAGGCATTACCGCGGATGATGATAGAAAGTTCCTCACCGGGGGCACCGCTGTTGGCGCTGACATCTACACCGGCCAGCATACCTTGCAGAGAGCTGGCGATGTTGCTTGAGGCCTGGTCTTCTATATCATCCGATTTTACACTGGCGATAGAACCGGTCAGGTTTCCTTTTTTGGCCGTACCGTAACCTATGACTACTACTTCGTCCAACGCAACGTTATCCACTTCCAGTTGAATCTTAAAAGTATTTCTACCTTGTAACTTTATGGTTTGCGGTTTGTATCCCAGATAAGACACCGTCATGGTTTGTGCTTGTGCGGGAACGGTTAGTTTGAAAGTACCGTCGAGTCCTGTAATGGCCATGACGGATGTAGCGTCTTTTACCACAATGTTGGCACCGATAGCAGGTTCATTGTTTTCATCAAGCACTACACCGGAGATATTGCGGGTGTTTTGTGCCGTTGCTGTGACCATACAGAGTAAGAAGAACGCGATACTCCAAAGGGTAGAATATATTTGTCTGCCTGGAAGTGTAAATTTGTTTAACATATCTTTCAGATATATGAGATTGCTATTAATTATTTTGAGTAATTGCTAAATCAGAACCTAAATAGTAACTGAGTTGTGTAGGCTGGTTATAACCGATATTTTGGTTGAGCAGGCTCATGCAATAGATATGGTCGCTCATCAGATAAGGGAAGCTATATTCCGTAGGATACCAAGTACTGAATATACGCAATTCGGTATTGTCGGAGGTTGGCATTATTATCTCTTCGCGCCAGTCGCCTAAAAAGTCACCGTAGATGCAGGGATTCGATTTGCTTCCGTTAATGTCCGTCACCCCATAGCGGTAAAGAGTGAATACGCGTCCGACACCATATTCTTCGATGGTTTTTTGATTGAACAATTGTCGGCTGAGACTACCGTTGAACCATATCGCCATATTGCACGAACTGGCTTTATAACCTAAGTCTCTTCCGTTGGCGCTGTACACGTTACCACCACTCCACCACATTTCGCAGCCGGGGCTGGCCGGGTCTATATCCGCTACCAACGCACGTCCGACGTCACTCGAACTGTCATGTTTCCATATCACTTCGCCGCTACGAGCATCACGCAATGCTGCACCTACTGTTCCTGATTCAAAACAGGACCATATCTGAAGCCCATTTCTTGAAAGATCGAATTTCCCTAAATGGAGTGCATCGCCATGACCGAGTTCGCAACTATTCAATCCGCTACCGTCATTATCCACAGTCATCGAACCGTAAACGATTTCATCGTAGCCGTCTTCATCCACGTCTCCTACGCTCAGGCTGTGGTAGCCTTGTCCACCGTAAGCTTCATTACCTTTTTGAGTAGTGTCGAAACGCCATTGCCTGGTTAGAACGTGGCTGCTGTAGTCCCATGCCTCTACTACGATTTTCCTATAACAACCGCGACCTATAATGACAGAATGGTGTTCTCCCATACAGTGTGCTACGGCAATTCGGTAACTGCTGGAACGTTTATAATAGTTGTCTCCCCAATCTTCACTGCTACCCAGTTCGATATAGTTTGTACGTGCTAACTCCTTTCCTGTATTTCCTTCTATGATGGACAGAAACTCAGGTCCGCCATGTACATATCTGGCTCCCGATATGCGATAGTCGGTTTTCCCGTCATTATTTGTATCTTCTATTTCTTTCCCGTCGCCAAACACAGTGCCTTCGGCTGTTCGTACGGCTATTTCACAACGTCCGTCTCCATCGAAATCGTAGACGGCGAATGAGCCGCCGTTTCCGGTTACTATGTTGGGCCCCATCTTCATGCGCCACAAGAAAGTGCCATCCAGACGATAGGCTTCCAATAACATGGCATGTGTAGCATTCTCTATTACAGTGCCTGTGTCGTCGTTATCATTATTATTGCTTTCATTGTTGGATGTAGCGGCTATGAGCCGTTTCAGTATAATTTCATATTTGCCGTCTCCGTCCAAATCGCCTATGCTGGCGTCATTGGCTTTATATTCGCAGGTACTGCTGATGTCAGATGTGTTTCGTAATGGTATGGAGATATATGGCAATCCGTTTGAGGCTTGTTCGGCTGTGATAGTGTGTGTGTCCAATGTTTCGTTTTGTCCGCTTAGAGTCAGCCGATAGGTGTTGCTCACGTTATGGTCTGCCGTATTGTCTTGGTAGCAGGTATTGCTAATCGGGGTATTATTGAGCTTTATCTCACTGCTTCCGTCCGCTGTACGGTAGAGGTCGAAAGTTATACCTTTATTGTCTGTATCCAATAGTCGCCAACTTACCAATATTCGGTTATTGTTACCGGAAAAAACAGAGCCGGTGGCATCTTTTCTTGCATTGATAGAAGCCCATAACATACGGCCTGCTCCGGAAGACTTTTCAGGGGCGGGTTCGGATGTTTCTTCGCCGGTACTTGGATTCAGCAAGAAAGTTTCATTGTCTGTACAGGCAGTAATGACTATAGACAATAGGCTGAAAGTTGCGATAAGAAAGGATGTGCTTCTCATGATGCTTGGTATGTTGGAGTATGGAGAAAAACGGATGTTTTTTTCGAGAACTTGCGCTTGGATAAGTATGAAACTTACCACAAGCGCATATTGATTAATCTTTTGTTAGAAAGCGAGGGAGAAACGTAGATGATGTGGAAAGTTGTTTTTTGATATATCTAAGGTTGTTCCCGAAATCGTACCATCGGTATTTGTGTATACCTGGATTTTATTGCCAAATGTTTCTTTATTTTTGGGGTAATTAAATGTACTTGAGGCATATGGAACATCTGTCTTTTCAAATAAAGTTTCTCCAGCTATATTAGTTAAACTTGTGTTAATAGTATTTATGTCAATGTTGATTCCTGCATTATTACCGGATTTGGTTAATGTGCCTGTATCAAGCAGCTTCAATTCACCGTATGAGGGCAGGTACCAACCGGAACTTACCGATGGTGCTGTAGCTTGGTCTAAATACTGAAATAGAGTGGGAAAATCAGTTCTATTAACTGTGAGTACAGCAGTATAATCATAACCTAACATACGAGCACCATAGTTTGAACTGCTGGTTTCCCAAATATATTTTGAGGCTGTATTTCTTTGGTAGTTGTGTGTGTCATAATAACCAGATACTTTTCCACCACCAAAGGAGCCTTCACCCCATGAAGTAACTGCATCAGTATTGGCACTCTTGATGGCATATACCAATCCGTGAGTACAACTTGGATGTTCTGCTGCAAGGATGTCAGGATAGTTGGTATTGTAGTTTAGTCCTGTTGAACCGGGTTGTGGATTACCTACATAATATACTACACCGATAATTTTGGCTTTTATTTCATCTGTCAGTTTTGCATCAGACTCAATCAAGGTACCATCCGAACAGTAATAATCACCTACGCTCAATTCGAACTCAATGGGTTCTGAAGAGGAATTACTTCCTACTGAATATTCTTGATATTTGCTTGCCGGAATATTTACACTTTGTTTATAAGTCTTTCCGCCATAAGTAACGTTTAATGTTGCATCTGTGTCGGGTTTAACAAGGAAACGATACTTTCCGTCTACAGTTTCCATCGCGGTGGTCATATCATCTGTATTAATAGAGAATGTAGCTTCACCGCTGGAAGCGGTATAATCACTTAGCTCAGGATCTTGATTGGTAAATTTATAAGTAATTCCACCTGAAAGTCCTACTACAATCATTGCCATTTCATGTTTTAAAGCTATAGATACGGTAATATCATTTTTGTTGGTTCTGGCTGTTCCGGAACCGGTCATTAAATCATTCTCTGTGTAAGACTTATCGGTATTGATGACCCAATTGTTTATTAAAGTAGTAAAAGGAGAACTGGCTGTGCCGCTTAATGTAACATTTTCTTGATACGGGTAATAGGCGTGGAATGTTGCATTCTTTAATTGATCATCATAGGTTAATGTTGTACCATCTCCTTCTGTTGTTACCCATTCTCCACCTTGGTAGGTAAGACATACATTCTCATAGCCGGTAATTGCACTGGTAGCTTTTGTGCTTGCAAAAGCATACAGCCCTATTTTATCTCCCTCTTCAAATGTGGTTTTGTATTTTTTGTCGGTAGTAGCTTTGGTACTTACCGTATTGTGTACGCCGCTGTCACTGAAATTAAAGCGTATGCTTCCTTGTGTAGCAGGTAAGTTGATGTCCTCTTCATTAGAGCAGGATGTTGCAAAAAGAGTACAAACAAACATGATTGCATATATAAATTTATTCCGTTTCATATCGTTACTTGTTTAAATGTTGGAAAATTAAATGGTGGTGTTTTCTGTTATGTTGGTAATCTCTCCGTTTGAATCCCATTGCCCACCGGAAATATCGGGTAATGTCTCAGCAGGATCTTCTGTCGGATTCAGAGACTGTGTCTCTCCGGCATTGATCCATGGATTGATGGATGTGCCTGTTATCGTAATAGTAGGCGCTTCCTCTGTTTCATTGATGTTTACATCGTATTTATACTCGGTCTTGGAGTTTGTGTCCAAGTCAAAGTTTGTAACGTAGTATTTTTCACCCACCTTAATGAATAATTCTACTCCGGTAGTGGTTTGCGGGGGCAGAATTACGGATGAGGTTCCTCCCATTGCAGATGTTATTGTGATGGAACCAAGAGTGTTACCACATTCTACCGTTCCGCTTTGCGGGTCGAAAGTACCATCTACAATGATGTTGTTTAGTGTATATTCTATTTCGATATCGGTTGCTCTGGTTGTAGTTGTGTTATTGAAAGTAAGGGCTACTTTACTCATCATGTGGTCAAACTTGAATGTTACTTCAGGACTCTCAATAGTCGCAGTAGCTGTGGCGTATAGGAAATCATGCTTAGTGTAGTATCCTTCTGCGTCTGCAATGTTGAAACTTACCAAATCAGGAATATTTTGATCTTCTCCCGTATAGGGGTAGTATGCTTGAAATGTTTGGCTGTTGCTGCTTTTTACATGGATAGCATGTGAGACTTCTGCTGCAGTGAATGCTCCGGATGAGGCGGCAGCTTCAGTAAGTGTGTATTTGATGTTTGTGGCAAGTCCATCAGCATTGTCACCCTGTAGGGTGATACCGATAGCGTCTGTTGTTTCCCAACTCTCATTCGATACGCGCGTGTGTGTGTCTTCTACAGTTCCATAGACTGTGAGTTTGGCTCCGGTGATATCCCTGCCTTCATACTCGTCTTTATTGCAGCCACTCAATAATATGAGGGCGGCAATTCCTGTTGATAAATAAATGTTTCTCATAAATATTACATTAAAAAATAGTATTGTTTTTCTGAGTACAAACATAGCCAACTCTTTTTGTGTCAGCTTGGAATATTCAGTGATTTCCATGTGTTTTTTGGTTTTGCGTCAATTTGTCTATAGGTATGTACGGGATTACATAACCCTAAAATCAAACCAGAGTTTCATGCGTAATCCGTCATCGCCGGATTTGATACGGATGCTGCTTGGTTGACTTTTAGGTCCATGTTCGCTGATAGTTTTGAATGAGCGCATGGCGGGTATATCGTACAGGAAAGATATATCTCCCATAGGGAAAGGGTGCATACTGTCTTTTTCAGAAGTCTTTTGTCCGGGTTGTTGTGGGGTAAAGACACGCAAGTAGATACCGTCTGTTTCCGAATATACGGTAAAGGGGGAATTGTCTGATTCTATCGTTGCCCAATATAGATTGGCATGATACCCTTTGAATTCAGGGTAAGTCAAATTCTTGAAATTTTCGCCGGTGATAGTGTTGTTGTAGCTTTTGTGCCAGACACCGTAGGTGGTACCGGGAATACGGTTTTTCCATACACGGTAAGGACCGCGTCCTAGCCAGCGCATTCCTTTGGCTTCCTTTTCGGGATAAGAGAAAGTAAGCCCCAACTGATATATTTTTTTATCAAAGAATTCACCTTTATATCCTCCTCCATTGCCACGGTTCAGCATAAGAGCGTCCATACCTAACAAACCATCAGGAGTCATACGCCAAATAATGGTATCTAACGCACCCGTATATTTTACTATCAGAAGAGCATCATTACCATCGGTGCGAGTCGTGATTGCCTTTAAATCGGCTTTCATGCCTACCGGCAGAGGTCCGTTTCCGAAAGGAATAATCTGTCCGTTCCGTCGGATTTCTTTCAGCGTGCCATTAGCTGTATCGAAAATTGCGGTAATACCGTTGGCGGATAACATGACGTGTTGGTCTGTATTCTCAATGACGGGAGCTTTGGATGCGGATATTGCCGGTTGCTGTTGTGCGAAATAAGCGGCAGTATATTTGATAGGCCATGTCCATATACATATACTCTTTCCGTTTCTGTCGTAGGCTTCCAGTTTCAGTACGTCTCCTTCGAAGAATCGGGCGGGGAGTTTCATGCGTGCTCTACCGGTTTCACCGGGGTCAATGGCGGGCAAATCTACTTTGCCGCTGTCCAGTAATATACATTTACCGCCTTTCAGTGGGGAAGGGGTGGAATATGTGTGGTAGGTCATGCTACATTCTTTCAGATTGCTGAACAGATAGTCGTTACTTAGCAGGAATTCTCCTTTGAAACTGGAGGTAATGCGTAGTGGTTTGAACTGGATGGGGGCCCATACCTCACGGATGGTGTAGAAACTTCCTTCTTTCTCGCGATAGGGGCCTAAGATGCCGTCCGGACCGTTGGAACCGTCCGAGTCGAGTATTCCGTTCTTGTCATAGCGTTTGACGGCTTCGTCCGCGAATGCCCAAATGAAACCACCGGCGAAGAGCGGATTGGAACGATAGTTACTCCAAAAATCTTCAAGTCCGGAACCGGCTCCCTGGTCGTAGCGTGCGTGCAGAAATTCAGTGGGCATGAATACTTTGTATCCGTTGGTAAGACGCCCTGTCCCTGTCTGATAGGCGGGGTAGTGGTGTGTGTCTACTCCGTTGAAGTCTGCCCATGCATGGACAACATGACGTTGTTGTAGGTCGAACTCGGAGAAGTATTTATCCAGTTTTTTGTTCCAGCCACCTTCATTACCGTTGCTCCACAAGAAGATACAGGGATGGTTGGCATCAGTGGTTATCATTTCACGTAGCAGCTTTATGCCGACTTCATCATCGTAGCGTCCGTGCCAGCCTGTAAACTCATCCAGATAAAAAAGACCTAAAGAGTCGCATACGTCCAAAAAGTGCTTGTCGGGCGGGTAATGAGAACGGACGGCATTCATATTCATTTCTTTGATGAGTAGCGCATCTTGCAGGGAGAGTTGCTTGTTGGTGGTACGTCCGCCGTCCGGATGGAAGCAATGACGGTTTACACCTTTCATGATGACTTTGGTGCCGTTGACATAAAATCCGTCTTGCGGACGGAACTCTATGGTGCGGAATCCTATCCGTTCTTCGTGTATGTGTACCACCTGTTTTTGCGGATTAAGCAGTTCCAGTGTTAGTGTATACAGATTGGGATGTTCGCACTCCCAGGGTCGGACGCCTTGCCAGAAGGTAGTTAAGGTCTGGACACTGTCGGCGTTTAGCGGCATGATTTGTTTGCTGGCCGTTTGTTGGCTTCCTACCGGCGCGAGACTTAGGGCTACGGTATATCCCGGAGTATTGCCTTGGGTATGCAGGCGGGTGGTCAGAGTGCCGTCGGCCGTGGCGTTTACCGCAATGCGCTCGATGTGAGCCGCAGGAACCGCCTTTAAATAAACCGGACGGTAGATACCGCCAAACAACCACCAGTCGGCACGCCGTTCGGCCGCGTTGACCGACTTGTTGGAGGATTCTTTCCATACTTGTACTTCCAGTTCGTTCTTTTTCCCGAACTTTAGTTTGTCGGTAATGTCATAGCTGAAGGTGTAAAATCCGCCTTGATGGATGGCTCCGGCAGATACTCCGTTGATTTTCACCTCGGTGTCGGTCATTACTCCTTCAAAGACGATACTTACCTGTTTGTCTTTCCATTCGGCAGGTACTTTGAATTTATATCGGTACAAGCCGTTTTCGCTGCTGGGCTGGGCTTCTTTATTCAAATAAAAGCGTCCGTAGGTATATTCTCCGAATCCTTGTTGTTCCCATTGTGAGGGAACTTCTATTTTGCGCCATTTGCCGCTGTTCATTCCGGCGGAACAATAAAAGTCCCAGGTGCGTGTATCTCCCAGTCCGGTACCGGAGAGATATAACTTTTCTGTATTTTGCGCATTTATAAACGTACAGCAGAGGTATGCCGCCAATGCGCAGAGCGTTCGTAATTTATTCATGGACATAAAGATATATATTATAATGATTGGTTTTCTCCTTCTAACGGAAATAGATAGAATTTACGGTCTTTTTTGAAGTCGAGCATCCACTGGTCTATAACGACATGCTTGTCCAAGGCGGTGATGGTGAGCGTATGCTTGCCTTTATTTAATGTGTGCTTAGTCTCTTTTCGGGCCTGTCCTCTCATTACATTCTGTTTCCACGTTTCTGTACGGCCTTTTTCGCGGAAGGAGCATATCTGCGGTTTTTCACCGTCGATACTTACGCTGAAACGAATATCCCCCTTGTCATTGGGTTGTGTGGGGATAACGGCGGTGGATAGAACGGCTTCGCCTTCCCACGGACAGTCGAACTCAAAGGTCAATGAACTTCCTTGAGGCAATGACACGGCATTCATGCTGTGCCCTAAGGCCTGAATGGTTTCTGCTCCTTTTGTGGCATGGGTGTACCGGCAGGCGTTCATGGCAATACATTTATCGGCTTTGATAGGATGCTCTTTGGCCACGGCAGAGGTGGGGAGATAGTTTCTTACTTCCTCATCCGTCAGTCCGACGGGGAGTATGGGAGGATAGAATACGTATAAATCGCGAGGGTCATGGCACATGGAATGTTTCCATTTGCCGTCTGCCATTTTGTTGTTATAATAGTCTGTAAGCCGGCGTATTTCCTGATAGGCGTTCTGGCTTTTTGCGCATGCAGTGAGCATGGCGTCCTTACGTTTCCATAATGCTTCGTCGCATTGTCCCATGGAATAGGAGCGGGCGCGTTGTGCTTCAAGCATCTTGGTCGCCATCGCCGAGGCGCCGAATACCTGATATTTGATATGTGAGTAAAAGGCGTCTTTGCGGTCGGGAGTAATCAGCTTTTCCGCTTCCGTAACAGTGGTTTTGACTTTTTCATAAGATTCCAGATAACGGTCCAGCTCTCCGCCGAATTCTGTAAGACTGAACTCGGTGTTGATAACTTGCGAACGTCCTCTGGGATGTACTTTACGGTTACTTAATTCGACTTGTGTCCATCCCATATGCTCCGGTTTGCGGATACCGCACAGACGGTAGTATTCCAGTATGGCGGGTAACAGCTTCTTTCCGGCTTGGTTGCCGAATTCCCGGCAAAGCCATGCTTCAAGATGGTTGTTCAGAGTGGTTCCGGTAACCGAGTTGATGTCCCATGCCATGTCGAGAAACAATTCCAAGTCATAGGCTGCCGGTTTCAAATCGTGTACATTGACAATCCATACCTCACGGGCATTGTGGTCGTAGGCCTGTTTCATCTCATTATAGATGAGGCCCGGTTGTGTCGTACATAACCACATATAGTCATGGGGACGCCCCCAATAACTCAGGTGGTAATAGACACCGCTGCCACCGCTGCGTTTCTGTTGCATTTCATCGCTCAAACGGGTCATGTAGCCGTAATTGTCGTCACACCACATCAGGGTGATATCTTCGGGAACTTCCAGTCCGTTTTCCATAATATCGAGCACTTCTTTATAGGGTACGAAGACTTGCGGTATTTTGGTGACATCACGATTGATGTATTGTGAAAGCAGAGAACGCTGGTCGTTGATAACCTGTTGCAGGGCATTGACTTTCTCTTTCATCGTTTTTACCCCTTCCATATGTCCGTCGTGTATGCCACGCATCCCTATGGTGTACATATTCTCGTATCGGTTTACCTCTTTTAAGCGTTCTGTCCAGTAAGCCTGTACGGAGTTACGGTTGGTGATGTAGTTGTAAGCGCCCCGTTCTTTGACTTTCCATTCACCTACATTGTTCCGCATTAATGGTTCGCAATGTGATGTGCCAATGGCTATTCCGCAACTGTCTGCGGCTTCTTTGGCACCCGGAACAAGATAAAAAGGAGTGGTGATGCCATGCATGCCGGGCCATATGGCATTAGCCCTGAGGCGAAGTAGCAGCTTGAAGATTTCCTTATAAGTACGTGCCCCTATTCGTCCTGTGGGATTACCCGGTTCAAAGGTTTTCCAACTCCAGGGTTGCAGGCTCCAGTCTTCATCGTTCAGAAAAATACCGCGATACTTGACCGAGGGGCTTTGCATACTCTTGAAGTCGCTTGCAACCGTCAGTTGGGTTTGTTTTCTCGGAGTTACGTCTCCCCACCATACCCACGGCGATACACCCGCCATACGTGATAGCTCAAGGATACCGTAAGCTGTTCCGCGTCCATTACTTCCTACAATGAGTAATTGTTGTTTGGGAGAGTCGTCTGTAACTGCGATGTAGAAAGCATCTTGCTTCTGAATTAAATCATTTACCGGTATCCCTGCAACTTGTAGGTCTTTTTGAGTTTTATTATCCGCTTTGTCCAATTGGATGATGCGGATGGCAGCATGTTTGGATGATACCTGTTTTGGATGGAGTCCCGTCACCAGTTTCATGTCTTCTGCAAACATATTGAGAGCGATGTTCACTACGGGTGAGGTGTTTCGGGGAACATTGTACGAAATGGCTTGTTGTCCGTCATACCAGATGAAGTTACTTGCTGATATGGCGAAAACGTTCAGAATAAAGACTGCGAATAGAATCGAGCGTATAAACATGGTAATTAGATGTTTTTAGTTGATAGTCGGATGAATGTTGCTGTACGAATTATTTTCGGAAATGATAGGGTGGCGGTCTGCCGTGCTGAGTGTAACTTCTGTCATGTTGAAGTTCTTGCAGAAACTGATTTTACCGGCTTTTAAAGTTTGCGCCTTTATATCATGTAAATAGAAGTTCTCCAAACGTAAAGAGTCGTTTATTCCGGATGCGGAGATAAACTCGGTTACATGGGTCGCTTCTATCTGTGACAGATAGACATTGCGAAATCTGGGATAGCCTTTATAGGCAGGTTCCACCGGAGTCAGTAAAGTTTTCCAGTGTTCCGGCAACTCTTCTATTTGGAACGAATCGGGCAATTTGCTGTAACTGTAACTGGGATTCCAGTTCAATTCGGCTGTGAGCACGTGGCGGACACTATCTGCCTTTATGCGTGTTACATATATATTCTCTACCGTCCCACCGCGACTTAAGGCGCTTTTCAAGCGTAATACGGTGGATGTTCCCTGTGCTTTCAGATCACTGCAAAGAATATTCCGGATGCTCCCTGATGTTTCACTGCCGCAAGTTACCAATCCTGCGCCGCTACGTGCCGTACAGTTACGGATAACGACATTTTCAGTAGGCCGGTTCACACGAAGTCCGTCCGCATCCCTGCCGGATTTAATACAGATATTATCATCATTGCAGTTTATGATACAGTCTTCTATCAGAATATTTGTTGATGAGTCTATATCTATACCGTCGGTGCTTGGCCCGTGTCCGCCTATATTATTATCGACGGTAATTCCCTTGACAGTGCAGTGGTCGGAATAAAGAATATGGCAACCCCAAAAACCGGTGCGCATTAAAGTAATTCCTGTCAGGCTGATGTCTGAACTTTCTTCTACCAGTATGCCTCGTATTCTTTTGCAATCGTAATCCACAACCCAACGCAGGCCTTTTGTTTCATAAGATTTGCGCATTTCCCAATATTTGTCCCACCAGCTTTTGCCGTGACAGTCCAGTCGCCCTTCACCGCTGACGGATGCATTTTTTTGACCGATAATATTGATGACCGCTGACGGCCATATCATTTCAATACCAGCAATGCGCGAACGGAATTCGGGATAACAATGAATATCCGGAGTAGCCAATAGGGTTACATCTTTATCCAGGCGTAGATTTACTCCGCTTTTAATAAACAGAGCGCCTGTCAGATAGTAACCGGATTGTAAGGTAACTGTTCCGCCGCCATTGGCGGCACAGCTGTCAATGGCTTTTTGTATTGCTTCTGTGCTGAGAATGGTACTGTCTGCAATAGCTCCGAAAGAGTTGGCGGACAAAGTTTGTCCGGTTGGTTGCAGGCGGGAGCCTACTTGTTTAGCCCATACCAGGTCGTTGACCGGGGAAGTGTTTCCCCAGTCATAAGAACTGTCTTTGGCTTGTGACAGGATACAAACCGTTAAAATGCCGGTCGCTATCAGTGCAAAGAACGTTATTTTTCTTTTCATATAGCTATGGTTTTATAAAATAGTTGCGGGTGAGGCTGATGTTTTCTTAACACTTTCCAGAAACTCTATTTCTATAATCCGGAGATTATGTTTTCCCTTGCCTTCCTTTGCTTTCTTTTCCATGTCATTGGCCGCTCCGCCCGCCACTTCCACAATTTGGCCGAAAGCATCCTTTTCGGTAGTACTGCCTTTCAAACGGACGGTTATCTTATCGGAACATACCGGCTTGTCCACTTCCAGATGTACATATCCCAAGCTCTTTTCCGTGCTCCCGCTCCAAATCAGCTCGTCTCCGGCATACACTTCCAAAGGATAACTGCGGGAACGCCAGCCGTTCAGCTTGATGCAGATGTCGTCGACGCTTGTCTTTTCAGCCAATGTATAGGTAATCCAGGCCGTACTTAACCGACCGTCGTTCGCCCATTCGCTCAACTCGTTGTCATCATGGCTGTTGCCCGTTTCGGTACGGTTAGCACCGGCTTCGGCGGACACAATGGCGATGTCGCGCTTGGTATCCGTATAGGAAGGAGTCAGTGGAGTTTCCCCTTTATCCAGCCTGCCTTTTAGGGTCAGTTGGGGCAGGTAGTCACTCAGTCCGTCTACCACTTTCACTGGAACGGTCTGCAGCGTAAGCCTTGCGGCCGGAAGCCCTTCCGCTTCGGCGGTGACAACTATTTTGCCGGCTTTGGCCGTACTGCGGATCAGCGCACGGTTGATGCCGCATTCCACCGGAAGGTTCATATCCAGAATATGATTGTCCTTCCCCTGTGCGATACCGCCGCGCCATTCGGCCTCGCCTTTCAGGGTAAAGCGGACCGTACGGTTATCCAGCGGACAACGTCTACCGTCCTTGTCCACAACTTCCACCTGAAGCAGGGCCATGTCGGCTCCGTCTGCGTGGAAACCTTCGGGGTTCTGTATAGCGGTAAGTTCCAGACGGGCGGCTTCTCCCACTGTTGACAATGTATAGCGGCTCACTTCTTTACCTTTTCCGTCGTAACTTACCGCTTCCAGCCTGCCCGCTTGATAAGCGACCTTATCGAAAGTGAAAAGGAAATGGCTTTCCCGTTTACCTTTACCCAGGGATTTGCCATTGAGCAGCAGTTCCACCTGTTTGCCATTCGATACGACATATACCGGTTTCACCGTATGTTCAGGATAGTTCCAGTGTCCGATGATATAAGTTTGGAACTTGTCCGTATCCACCCAACCGTTCCACATTACCTGATGGGCGAAGAAGGCGTCTTTTTCTATACGCATGGGGTCGGTCACGCCGCTGCGGCGGTAATTCTCTTCACCGCGATAATGTGTGTTGGAGTCGGAGAAGATGATTTTCGTACCACCTGCACTGACCCGTAAGCCCGTACCCGGACGCTCACGCCAGTAATCGTACCAGCGACGAACCATTTCCAATGCAAGCATATCCTGATTATGATTGTAGCTCATTGCCGGTTTTCCTTTATGCAATGGTCCTGCTCCTTCTTTATGGAATGGATAGCTGTACTCATCCCAATACTTGCGGAGTCCCTCATCGCGGCAATATTCGGTAGCCCACATCGGATGCTTCTTGCTCTTGTTGATATAAAGCATTTCACCGCCGTATTCCGCTTCGTTAATATCGAGCATCTCACGCGAGCCGATGGCACGTCCGCCGAAAGGGTCGAACTTGTCGCGAATTTCCTTCATCTCAATCATATGTTCGCGTCTGATGCCCTTATTCCCGGATTCGTAAAACAGGATACTCGGGTTATTACGGTTATAGATAATGGCATCGCGCATCAACTCCGTACGCTGTTCCCATTGTCGTCCACCACAGTCTTTTTCAGAGTCGCCGGCAGGCATGGCCTGAATAAGACCGACACGGTCGCAAGACTCCACATCCTGTTTCCAGGGAGTGACGTGCATCCAGCGGACAAGGTTCGCGTTGCTTTTCACCATAAGGCCATTGGAGTAGTCACTCAACCATGCGGGAACGGAAAGCCCCACTGCCGGCCATTCATTGCTGGTACGCTGGGCATAGCCCTTCATTTGGATGACGCGGTCGTTCAGCCATACCTTTCCCTGGCCGAACTTTGTCTTGCGGAAGCCGGTACGGGTCACCACCTCGTCAAAAACATTTCCGCGGTCGTCCAGCAGGGCCGTATTCACGGTGTACAGATAGCCGTATCCCCAGCTCCAGAAGTGCAGTTCGCTCACATCGGCAGTAGCTTTCACGGTTCCCGTTTCACCGGCTTTCAGCACTGTCTTGCCGCCATGAAAGGTCTTCACCAGCTTACCGTCCGCATCGGTTAGGGTCACCCGATAGCTGAAGCTGCGTGCCTTGCGACTGTCGTTTTTCACCTCGGACTCGGCATGTATCTTCGCCTTGCGGCCTTTGATGTCGAAGTCGGTGGCGTAGATGTATACACCAGTTGTTTTCAGGTTGCTGTACAGAGGTAAAGTCTGATATACCTCGTCCATCACATATAGAAATACGTTCTTGGGGATACCGCCATAGTTGGCATTGAAATTACGGTCGTTCCACTGATATTTGGAATTAGTGCTTTTTTCACGGTAGAACCAGTTGTTATCAATGCGTACAGCCAACACATTATCTCCTTCTTTCATATAGGGAGTAAGGTCAAATCCTACGGCCATGACTCCGTTTTCATGCAGTCCTAAATAGTGTCCGTTCAGGAAGAATTCACCTCCTTGGCGAACTCCCTCAAATTCGGCAAACACTTTTTTACCTTTCAATTCTTTTACCCGAAAATGCTTGCGATACCACATAACAGTGTCGGAATGTTGGCTGATGGGCAGTTTAAAGGCTTCATCTTCATTGAAAGCATGCGGTAAAGTAATTTGTTTCCAGTCATTATCATTGAAATCAGCTATTTTTGCTTGTGGAAAGTCCCCTACCTGCAGACGCCATTCACTGTTAAAGTTATATTTTTGGCGTTCTGCAGCATGCGTACTCAAAGCAAACAGCGTCGTGAAGATAAGCGTGAAAAGAAAAAATCTATTCTTCATGTTATTCTGTTATTATAAATTTTATCTGGTCCCATTTTAATTGCCGTCCGGCTTTTCTATTTCGAAGAAAGGTGCGGGATACCAATGGAATTGGTTTACATCATCCGGCTGTGCTGGATTATAGTCAGGAACAGGATGAAGATATTTTGCTAAATCGGGAATATTTTTCTTGACCCCCTCAACTACACATTTGGCTATCTGATACGCACCGTAGGGGTTGAAATGAGTATTGTCGGCAAGTACTTTCTTCTGCCCTTCAAAGCTTCCCATCGGATAATGTACAAAGGCTTTCTTGGATTCTTTCTCTCCTAAGGCTTCGTAAAGGATACCGGTCATTTCATTTAAGTCGATGAGAAGAACCTTTTCTTTATTGGCTATCCAGCGTACCGCATCCGGATATTCACCGTGGGTATTTACTGTTTTTCCCTCTTTGTCAAATCTGCGACGACGGGTGGGAGTCACTAAAACCGGTATGCCACCGTGTGCTTTAACTTCGTCTATATAGATTTTTAAGTTGGTCATAAATGAATAGTATGCTCCTTTACCTGGACCTTTTTGTTTTTGGTCGTTGTGCCCGAATTCAATGAAGAGATAATCTCCTTTCTTCATCTGTGATAATGCCTTTTTAAGGCGATTGGCTTTAATGGATGTATTGGCGCTTTCACCGCTTTCGGCATAGTTTGCTACTGCTGCATTCGTTCCGAAAAAGAGAGGGAGCATTTGTCCCCAACTGGCCCATGGCTCATTTTCTTGGTCAACCACAGTACTGTTACCGCATAAATAGATGGTGGCAACGGAAGATGAAGCCGGTTCTATGCGTATACTTTCACAAGCCGGTGCTTCACCATTGATTTCAATGGTCAATTTGTCATCCCAATCCAGCTTCCTTTTTTCTCGGTCTTTGATTTTAACTTTTTCTTTCTTGGATATATATGGGCTTCGTTTGTTGACAATGAAACTCCTTTCGGTGATTTCTCCCTTTTTAGTTGGTAAATTTTCAATAAACAGTCTGCGTGATTCGGCGCGGACAGTTGTATTGGCTGCACGTTTGCTGTTGCCTAAACTAACGGTGACAAGGTAGTTCCCATCTGGTACCCGTACGGAAAAATAGAAAGGTTCTTTGCTCCCTTTTGCAGGTGTTTCCGTGCGGTCATAACCATAACCTGTCGTTTCGGAATAACGTGGAGCATTTTCCATTTTGAATGTTTGAGGCAATGTTTGTGCTGAGGCGCAGACTGTTGTTAACAGCAGAAAATTTAATAGTGTTGTTCTCATGGCTGATTTTATTAATTGTTGCTTTTCAAGATATTGTTATTTTGACGCTAAAGTAGCGGCATTGTTTTTTTTGTGGAATAGAGTAATGTACATAAGTATGTATTTTCTATTTATTTTGTATAAATAGTCTGTTTATAATGTGATAAGTAACAGAAAAGACAGGATTATAAACAAATATTCCATGTATTCATAGGTGTGTTTTCTTATTTTTGTAGACGTGTAAATATTGATAGTCTCTTTTATTAAAATGAAATACTTGTTATGAGAAAAAGTATCTTATGCTACTTATTGCCAGGGTGTATTGCACTATCTATCAATCTGTTATTGTGCGCTCAAAATAGAGTTGTTGCTCCGATGATAGATGTAAATGATGTAATTGATAATACGTTGGACAGCTTGAATAAGGCACGGACTATGAGGCCTATCGCCGGTTCCAGCCGCAAAGGGGATAATCCAGTACTTTTTTTAGTCGGGAATTCTACCATGCGTACCGGTACTTTGGGTAATGGAAATAACGGACAATGGGGATGGGGATATTATGCGGGTGAGTATTTCGATGCTAAAAAAATAACTGTGGAAAACCACGCATTAGGTGGAACAAGCAGTCGGACTTTTTATAACCGCCTTTGGTCGGAGGTTCTTAAAGGAATACGTCCGGATGATTGGGTCATTATAGAATTAGGGCATAATGATAACGGACCGTATGATAGCGGTCGTGCCCGCGCCTCTATTCCGGGAATCGGGAAAGACAGTTTGCTTGTGACAATTAAAGAAACCGGAGTAACGGAAACCGTATATACTTATGGTGAATATATGCGGCGTTTTGTCAGGGATGTAAAGGCGAAAGGGGCGCACCCTGTTCTTATGTCTTTAACCCCTCGTAATGCATGGGACGATAAAGACAGTACGGTTATTACACGCGTAAATAAGACTTTTGGTTTGTGGGCTAAACAGATAGCGAAAGAGCAGCGTATCCCCTTTATTGATTTGAATGAGATTACGGCCCGTAAGTTCGAAAAGTTTGGTAAGGAGAAAGTGAAGTATATGTTTTATATAGACCGGATACATACCAGCGCTTTTGGTGCGCGTATAAATGCGGAGTCGGCAGCCGAAGGCATCCGTGGATGTAAAGGACTGAAGCTATCCTGTTATCTGAAGCCGTTGGAGCAGGATTCTGTTACGGGAAAGAGTCGTAAGAAAGGTTGTCCGGTGTTGTTTACTGTGGGAGATAGTACAGTAAAGAACAATGATGACGATGAGAATGGTATGTGGGGCTGGGGCAGTGTGATTGCTGATAAATTTGACTTGAACAGAATTACGGTTGAAAACTGTGCTAAAGCCGGACGTAGCGCACGTACTTATTTGGATGAGGGGCGTTGGGATAAAGTGTACAATGCGCTTCAGCCGGGGGATTTTGTACTCATTCAGTTTGGACATAATGATGCCGGAGCTATCAATACGGGCAAGGCGCGTGCGGAGTTGCCCGGAGCAGGAAGCGAAAGCAAGGTGTTCTTAATGGAGGCGTCCGGGAAGTATCAGGTGATTTATACTTTCGGCTGGTATCTGCGCAAGTTTATTATGGATGTAAAAGAAAAAGGCGCTACTCCCATTGTGTTGAGCTATACGCCGCGCAATATATGGGATAATGGAGAAATTCAGCGCAATACTGGTTCTTTCGGTAAATGGACTCGTGAAGCGGCGGAACAGACCGGGACGTGTTTTATAGACCTGAACAATCTTTCGGCGGACAAACTGCAAAAAATGGGCTGGGAGCAAGGGCTACGTGTAGTAGGCGAGTATTTTAACCATGACCATACACACACCTCGCTGAAAGGTGCGCGGCTCAATGTGGAAAGTATTGTCGAAGGATTGAAAGCTTCCGGTTCTCCGCTAAAGGATTATTTGAAATGAAACCGTAAAAATCCGTTTCAGTAGTATCTGAAAAAAGGGGGATATGTCAAAACTGAAGTGACATATCTCCCTTGAATAATAGTTTAACGGAAATCGAACATCAGATTCAGATGCAGCCCTTCATCTCCGGATTTGATTCGGATATTGCCCGGCTGGCTGTTAGGTCCTTGCTGCTCAATGGGTTTGAAAGAACAGATAGCCGGAATGTCGAGCAGGAAGGAGATGTCACCTTCCGGGAATTTAGGCATGGTGTCTTTGACGCGTCCGGCAGGTTCTTCGGGTGTGAAGATGTGATAGAAGATTCCGTCGTTGCGGGAATAAACGGTGAAAGGTGTGGTGCCACTTTCCAACGTAGCCCAGTACATATTGGCGTGATAGCCTTTGAATTCGGGATAAACCAAGTTCTCGTAGCTTTCGCCGGTAATAGTATTGTTATACTCTTTTTGCCAAATGCCGTAGGTGGTTCCTGCAATGCGGTTTTTCCATACGCGATAAGGGCCTCGTCCCATCCATCTCATTCCGGTACAAGCTTGTTCGGGATAGGAGAAGGTCAGTCCGAGATTATAGACTTGGGTATCCATAAAAGCATCGTCAAAACCGCCACCGCCCGAAGCGCGGTTCAGCAGGATGGCGTCCATATAGAGTAATCCGTTGCCGGTGAGTTTCCAGACGATAGAGTCGGCGCCTCCCCGGTACTTGGCGCAGAATACGGCTCCGTCCTCAGCCGCACGTATATAGCTTGAAGAAGGCTGATATTGCATCTTCATACCTATGGGGCGCGGACCGTTCTTGAAAGGAATCTCTTTGTCGCCCGCTTTCACCCTGCGGAGCAGACCGGTCGTGGCGTCGAAGGTGACGCATACGCTTGTGCTGTTCAAGATTACTTCATCTGTGGTTTGCGTGGCTGTAGCCTGTTCTGTAAGATTCAAAGACATGGGGGTCTGCGACAGTTTCTGTTCAAAATACTGTTTGGTCAAATGGATGGGGTAAGACCACTCGCAGATGCTTTTTCCTTCTTTGTCGAAAGCTTCAAGATGCAGGACATCGCCATTGTGGAAACCTTCGGGAACGATGAAACGGGCGGTTCCTGTCTCTCCCGGACTGATAGCGGGAAGACGGACTTCGCCTTCGGCAAGTATTGTCGTTTCGCCTTTGTCCTGCAAGGGAGTGCTGCATGACAGTACCTTATATATCATCCGGCACTGCGACAGGTTAGTATAGGTATATTCGTTTGTCAGCAGGAAGCTGCCGTTAAAGTGGGTGGTGATGAGCAACGGTTTCAATTGTATAGGCGACCATTGGGCGCGAATAGCATAGAAGCTGCCTTCCTTTTCGCGGCGGGGACCGACAATGCCGTCGGGGGCGTTGGATTTGTCGGAATCGAGGATGCCACCCTTGTCTGTACGCTTGGGAGCTTCATCGCAATATACCCAGATAAAGCCTCCGGCAAACATGGGGTTAGTGAGCCAACGGTCCCAAAAATCGCGCAGACCCGCTCCGCCGCCTTGGTCGTACATGGCGTGCATGAATTCGGTGGGCATAAAAACCTTGTAGCCGTTGGTGAGGCGTGCCACTCCGGTCAAGTAAGCCGGATAGTGGTGAGTGTCAAGTTCGTTAAAGTCGGCCCACGGGTGTACCACATGACGCTTTTGTAACTTGTCGTATTTGGCAAACAAAGAGTCGAGGGTGTAGTTCCAACCACCTTCGTTGCCATTGCTCCAAATAATAATGCAAGGATGATTGACGTCACGCTCTATCATCTCCTTTACAAGTCCCGGTCCTACTTTGGAGTCATAACCGTTCTGCCAACCGGCAAGTTCGTCCATGTAGACAATGCCCAGAGAGTCGCACATATCGAGAAAGTGCTCATCGGGAGGATAATGAGAACGGACTGCATTCATGTTCATTTCCTTTATGAGCAATGCATCATGGCGGCTCATGGCAGCACTTGTGGTACGTCCTCCGTTTACGGAGAAAGAATGGCGATTGATTCCTTTTACTACTAATTTAACACCGTTCAGGTAGATTCCGTCTTGGGGGAAGAACTCGACGGTACGGAAACCGATGCGGGTTTCACGGGTTTGAATTGCTTTGCCGGACGGGTCTTTCAGCGTGAGGCTGGCAAGGTAGAGTTGAGGGTTTTCGGTATTCCAAGGCTGGATGGACTTGTAGACGCCTTTTAGTTGCTGCTCGCTGTCAGAGTTTGTAATCCGGTGGGTAAGGAGGGGCTGGTTATCCTTTGTGAGAATTTCCTTCCCGTCGTTCAACTCTCGAATGGCAACGGACAATTCATAGCCTTGCGCATCTCCCTCCATTTCCACAGCCGCGCTGAAAGTTCCGTCGTGGCGGGCATCAAGGATGAAATGTCTCATATTGATTTTCGGAACTACCTCTAACCATACGGGGCGGTAGATACCGCCGAAAAGCCACCAGTCCGCCTTGCGCTCGGCGGCGTTTATCGACTTGTTAGCAGATTCCTTGGCAATCTTCACTTCAAGGGTGTTCCGCTTGCCGAATTCAATGAGTTCTGTAATGTCGTAACTGAAGCGGTAGAACCCGCCTTGGTGAATGGCTCCGGCACTTTGACCGTTTATCAGTACTTCAACATCGGTCATTACACCGTCAAAGTAGATTTTTATCCGCTTATCTTTCCAATGTTTAGGAGCTTCAAATTTATGCCGGTAGATTCCCACTTCGTCGCTCGGTTTTTCGCCCGGTACTTTGTACCAACGGCCGTAGGTATATTCTCCAAAGCCTTGAAGCTCCCAGTTGCAGGGAACTTCTATCTTTTTCCATTTACCACTGTTCTGTCCTTTGGTACAGAAGAATTCCCAAGTTTTTGTATCGTCAATACCGGTTCCCGAAAGATAAATTCTTTCCGGGTGTGGAGCTTGGGCACATACCACGCCTGTCAAGGGCAATGCTGCTAATATGAGCAGCCAATTGATGAGTTTGTTTTTCATGATGATTAGAATATTTGTTGCAAAAGTAACGGATTGGCACACCTCACCCATGGAATAATGTACATATTTATCTATAATCATACATGAGGTGTCGATAGTCGGTTTCATCCTCTTTCACCCTTCTGATAAGCTGACGGTGTAACTCCGAATTGTTGTTTGAAGCATTTGCTGAAATAGAAGGGGTCGTTGATGCCCACACGATACGAAATCTCGGAGATTGTATTACCGCTCTCAGCCAGCAGTTCCGCTGCCTTCTTCAGACGCATGATGCGCATATACTCGTTGGGAGTATAGCCTGTGACACCGCGTACTTTCCGATAGAATACGGTGCGCCCTAACTTCATCAGCACCGCAAACTCGTCTATTGTGAACTGTGCATTGCCCATCTGTTTGTCCATGATTATCTGTAAACGCTCGGCAAACTCCTTGTCTTGTTGTGAGGCACAGAAGGAGGGATGTACCATGCTCGGATCGCCTGAAAACTTCTCGCGTAACCGTTCGCGCTGTTCTATCAGCTTTGAGATGCGTGCCATAAGTAGTTTGGGGCTGAATGGCTTGGTAATATAAGCATCAGCACCGCTCTGCACACCCTCCATTTGTTTGTCCTCTGTGCTGAGGGCAGTAAGCAGGATGACGGGAATGTGGCTGGTGTCGAAATTGCTTTTCAGGCGGCGAGTCACTTCGAACCCTGTCATGCCGGGCATCAGTACATCGCACACAATGAGGTCGGCATCGTACGACTTTGCCTTCTCTAATCCGGCAACGCCGTCAGCCTCGGTCACTACCTCGAAATGACGTCCAATTTCTCCGGCCAGGAACTCGCGTACGTCGTTGTCGTCCTCTATAATCAGAATTTTTCGCTTGTTCAAAGGGGCTGCAGGCGCAGGCTGAACAGGTAGAGAAGAATTCGATGCTAAAACTTGCACTTCTTTCTGATGATGCTCCGCCTCTTCCACTAACAAACGGTTGGGCACAAGAAAATCCTTTTCTTCGTAGGCGGCTGCGTCTGTAGGCAGGCATACGGTGAAGACGGAACCGCCTCCTTCATTCTCGGAATACGTGATAGTGCCCTGGTGCACCGTCACCAGCTCGTGCGTCAAGTGCAAACCTACTCCGATGCTGTTGCCGGAGAAGTTGCTTTGCATGAATCGCTTGAAAAGCTCTCCACGTTTTTCCTTCGGGATGCCGACTCCGGTGTCCGACACGGAAATCACCAATCGTTTATTCTCAGCATCCACCGTTACCGCAAATATAATTTTTCCACCTGCCGGGGTGTATTTGAAGGCGTTGGACAGAAGGTTATAACTTACTTTGTCCAAGTTTCCTTTGTCGATGAACATATGGTAGCTCTCTACCGATGATACAAATCGGAAGTTCATCTTCTTGGATTCGGCGCTATCTTTGAAACTGAGGAATATCTCGTAGAGGAAAGCCACTACGTCTGTCTTCTCCAATGAGAGCGCCAATTTGTTGTTTTGCATCTTGCGGAACTCCAGCAACTGGTTGATGAGGCGCAGCATCCGTTTCGTGCTCTTGTCGAGTACTTTCAGCGAGTAGGCTACCACTTTAGGATCGGCGGCACTCTCTTCTATCTTTTCGAGCGCACCCTGAATCAAGGTGAGTGGTGTGCGGAACTCGTGGGAAATATTGGTGAAGAACACCAGTTTGTATTCTGTCAATTGCCTTTCCACCTCAATGCGGTTGCGCAGAGTGTTGAAGTTCTTCAGTATCCGCAGCAGAAACCAGAGCATTCCGATTATCAAAAGCACATAGGCAAAGTAAGCCCAACCACTTCGCCAGAAGGGGGGAGCGATGACGATGCGGAGAGTGGTTTCGTGGTCGCCCCATATCCCCAATGCATTACAGGCTTTGATGCGAAGCAGATAAGTGCCCGGAGGGATATTTTTGTAAACGGCGAAATTTAAGGAAGAAGAGACACTCCAAGTCTTGTCGTAACCGTCTAAGCGATTCATATACTTCACCGTACCGTCTTTGGAGTAGTCAAAGGTGGAAAAATCTACTCCGAACGAGTTTTGACCGTAGCTTAGTTTCAACTCGGTAGTATAGGCCATGGCGTGTGCGAGCGGAGAATCCTTCTCGCCGGGCTGTACTGTCATGCCGTTAATCTTCAGTCCGGTGAGCGTCACTGTTGGAGCGACGGCAGTACTCCGGTAGCCGGTCTTGCCGGGGCGTATGGTTAGCAGGCCGTAGCCGGAGCCGAACATGATACGTCCGTCTTCCGCAACGCAGACGCTGTTGTCGCTGAATGTATTGCTAAGCACGTAGGAGGAGAAGAAATAATTTTCGAATATGCGCTGTTCGGCATCCAGACAGGAAATGCCGTATTCAGTGGCAATCCATATCTTTCCGTTGCGGTCTTCCACAATGGCTTGTACCATATTGTTCACCAGTCCGTTGTGGGTATCGTAATTCTCGAAAGTCAGCTTGCTGTAATCCTTCCCCGGATGGCATACACTAAGCCCTACGCCCGAGGCGGCAATCCACATACGTCCTTGACTGTCCGCGCAGAAGCTTTTCACTTCGTTAGTATGCAAATTACTGTTTTGACCGTTGTATTTCCAGTAAGCCGAGGGTGTTTTCAGCAACGAATCGGGCTGGAAGACATGAATGCCGTCACTGGTCCCCGCCCAAATATACCCGTTTCGGTCTTCGCAGAGCGCGCGTATCTGCCGTTGGTTGTACGTCCGGTTCAGGAAATGGCGGAAAACGTAGCCGTTTGGGGTTTTCACAGCCAAGTCCAGCCCGCCGTTGAAAGTCCCTATCCAGATACGCCCTTTCCGGTCGCGACACATGCAAAATATATGGTTGTTGGCAAGTGAAGTGGAATCTGCGTCGTGGTGTTTGTACCATGTGCCGTCTATGCAAAGCCCTTCACCTCGGCTTCCCGTCCACAAATGCCCGTCGGTGTCCTTTATCACGGCATAGATATTGGAGTGGTACTTTTGTGTCTCTATCAGCTGCATGTTCTTGTCGTAGATATACACACCTCCCCGGCGCGTACCTGCATAGATGTTTCCGTCGTCTAGACGGGTAAGCATACGGACAAAGTTGGAACGATCGTCGGCTTCTGAGCGACCTTCGGGATAGAGGTAAGTAGCTCCTTCATTCAGTACCGTTAGCCGGGAGACCCCGGAAAACTCTCCACTGACCCAGATGCCGCCTGAATGGTCTTCCATGACATAGAGCAGATAATCAGAGGGGATGTGGCTGAAGCCGTTCATATTGGTTGTGAAATGTTGGAGTTTGTCTGTGTGTAGATTGTAGGCAAACAGACCGTTGCCATAGGTGGAAATCCAAATAATGTCTCGTGAATCGTGTACGAAGCGGTAACGCTCGAAGTCGATGTAGCCTATCTTGTTTTCCGGTAGCAGGTGGAAACTTTTCACTTTGCGGGTTTGGGCGTTGACGTAGCGCACTTTTCCCGTATTGTTGTATATCCAGTAGTTTTCCCGGTTGTCTTTTTGTACTTCCCCGTTCACGATGTTGAGTTCGCTGTCGGTTTGTGTCAGGTTGCCTGTCAGGGAATGATAGATGTAGCTGCCGGCGGAAGAGAATATATACAAGTCGTCCTGTAAGAGCATGCTTCCTGTCACCGTTGCGGCAGGATTCCCCGGAATATGCGCCATTTCCTTCAGAGAGCCGCCTTCTTCCTTGAATACCCGCCCGTCAGCCGAAACAAAGAAAGCGTGTTGTCCGGAGAACAAGGCGGTGGGTGAAGGCATGCGAAGTACCTGTTCGGCCTTGTCTCCTTTCACCCGTTCCACACCGTCGGACGTAAGAATCCAGATGCTCCCCTTTTCGTCTTCAGCCAAATGCGTCACAGCATTCGAAGATAAATTGCCGTTTTCCTTCCTAAAGGTGGTGGATGAGAACACCCCGTTATTGCAGCGTACCCGTCGGCAACCGTAACGTTCGTGCCACATCCAAATGTCGCCATTGGATGAGCGCATCACTCTTTGATAGGGTTGGGCATATTCTCCACATCCGGTAAAGTCGACGAAGCGGCCGGCTTTCAAGTCATAGCAACACAGCCGTTCCGATACGACGCTAATCCAGACAAGACCATATCCGTCTTCCTGCATTCGACGGATACGGTGGTCCATCAGCGAGGGGATACCTTCTTGCGGGTAATAGTTGATGAATGAGTTGCCGTCGTAACGGCTCAATCCGTTAAGAGTGCCTAACCATAGGAAGCCTTTACTATCCTGGAGCATACAACGAATAGTATTATTGGCTATTCCATCTGAGGTGGTATAGTGCGTAGAACGTACCTCGATGGAGGCTGAAAGAGGCAAAAGCCATGCTAATGTCATAATCAGCAAGATGTATTTCTGCATAGATGTAAGTTTTTAGGTTACATTTACAAATGTAGAGTTTTGCCACTAATAACGGAATGATAATTATGATTTATGAGGTGCGGCTTTTGATATACTTAGTCCATATGGAATACCTCCGGCAAAGGTATGGTGACTGGCGAATTGTCGGGGTTTACTTCCATGATATCTGCCATATATTCCCACCACTTCTGTACAATAGGGTTGTTACCCATATCTTGCGACGACTCTTCACCCGTTGTTTTTTGGTATGCAAAAAGTATGTTGGTGTCTTTGTCCCAATAGATGGAATAGTCATAAACTCCGTTATCGGCTAACATTTTCTTCAGTTCAGGCCAGATGGCAGCATGCCGTTTTTCGTACTCTTTTTCGAATCCCGGTATTAGGAACATTTTAAAAGCTTCTCGTTTCATGGTGTATCAATGCTATTATTTATTACTGATATATCTGTTTAACTCAGGTAGTACAGTTGAATCCACTTTGTCATACGTCACTTTCTCCACTGTTATGTTCTCAGCATTTATTGTTTTGCAGGCGGTGTCGGCCACGCAGCCTATGTGTACGTTTTTAATTTCAATATTTTTTATAGGCAGACGTTCGTCTCCTTTTAGTTCATAGATACGCTTGACGGCCTTGCATTCCACTTTATCTATGTAGAGTCCGGCGATACGGGTGATGCGCTTTTCGTAGGTGGGTACTAATGTGCGCCATTGGTACAGCACGTCAGCATCGGCTTCGAGTATGCTTAAAGCACCTTCCGCCTTGATATTCTTCAGGTAGATGTTCTCAATGAAAGCGCCTCGGCGGTGATTGGTTTTCACAAAGAAAAGGCGGTGAACCGTATTGGGAGCGATGCAATCGTGCATATAGACGTTGCGGATTCCTCCGGATATTTCGCTTCCGATGCCTAAGAGCGTATGCCCCTGCCGGATGGTGCAGTTGCGTATGACGATATTTTCACAAGGCGTGTTCAGTCTCCATGCATCGTGGTTACGGCCCGCTTTGATGACCACGGCATCGTCTCCTTGGTCGAATACGCAGTCTTCCACCAGGAAGTTGCGGGACATTTCGAGGTCGATGCCGTCGTTGTTGTGACCATGCGCACGAACATCGAGGTGTCGGGCGATACCGCCGTTACACATATAAAGATGGATGGTCCAGAAAGGACTTTCACGTATCTTGAATCCATCGAGCAGTACGTTCTTGCAGCGGTTGAAGTGTATCAGGTGCGGACGCAGGTGGTTTTCGCCCACTGCCATTTGCCGTCGTTCCACGGGTACATCGGTAGAAGCCATAGTGTAGAGTTGCTTCAGGGCATCCATATGGGCTTGCGGGCGCTTGAACCAAACTTTCCACGTGTCCATTCGGGGACTGAGCGTACCGCTTCCGGTGACCGCCACGTTCTCGCACTCGTAGGCATAGAGCAGCGGGGAATAGTTGTAGCATTCCAAGCCTTCCCACGAAGTCATTACGGTCGGCAGGTAGTCGTCCGGATTGTCCGTAAAATGAAGCACTGCACCTTCGGCAAGATGAAGGTTGACGTTGCTTTTGAGGTGTACGGGACCTGTCAGCCATTCACCCGCAGGAACCACCACTTTGCCGCCTCCCGCTTCGTTGCAGGCACGGATAGCGGCAGCTATGGCTGTCGTATTGTTTACTTCGCCTCCCTTCACGGCTCCATAATCGGTGATGGGAAACTCCCGTTCGGGAAAGACAAATTCTTTAATAGGCTCCATCGGGAAAGGTGCAGCCACTTTTACTGTTTTATAATACCCTTTCGAGGAAGAGTTGCAAGAAAGCAGGAAGAACATACACAAAGCGGCTCCTGCCAATAATGTTCCGGTGTTTTTCATCATAACGTTGATATTTGTCGCAAAAATAGGCGGCAAACACCGGATTCACCATAGAAGAATGTTCATTTGTATGGAATATAGTGCTTTTCCAGCCTCTCATACTCTTCCCGTGTAAGCCGCATGAATGAACCATGCTGTGGAGCATCCACCCCTTCGATGTCTTGGGGGGAATGGAAGTTGCGCAGGTATTTGTCTGCCCGGCAGATACGGTAGCGTTTGGGGTTGGAAGAATATTCGATGTACGCCACGCGCCAGGTAGAGTCTCCCGCCAACTGGAATGCAGACACGCCCTCGCACTTCTTGTTGCCCTCAAAGTCCACGTAGTCATCTTCCACGGGTTCGCTCCAGGGTCCGGTCAGCGCAGGGGCGGTGGCGGTGAAAAGTCCCGGCTTACCCCCTTCCTTTTTTATCATCAGGTGATACAAACCGTCCGATTCCAGGTAGTTGATGTCGGCATCGATGGTGGCATATCCCCAGTCGAAGAGCAGGCGGGGTTTGGTGAGGGTGGTGAAAGTTTCATTGGCATAGGAGTAATACATACGGTCGTATTTCTCTTCGGCACTGTTCCATAGGGAATAATAGACAAAATAGCCGCCCCGCCGTCCGTCTGCCCATTGATAGTTGGCATTCCAGATGATTTGCGGCGCCCATACGCGGTTCACGGTGGAGTAGTCTGTATAGATATCAGGTGAGTCGGGGTCGGAGAAGAGGGCGGCTCCCTTGCGGAAGTCGAAAGTTGTCGATTCCCAATGGATGAGGTCGTCGCTTGTCAGGAGATTGATGCCGTAATTGTTCCACACCTTGCTCTTGCGCACGCACATATCAGTAGTAACCATCAGATAACCGTTTCCGTCGTGCTTGCGGCAGATGTATGCGTCGCGTGTGCCGCCCTCGATACCTGCTTTCTCGGTAGGACTGAAGATGGAGTCTCCCCCCAGCAGGTCATGATAGTGCAGCCCGTCGCGGCTCAGGGCGTAGGCGGTCCACTCTCCGCGTCCGCTCATGTGACAATAAAGATAACCGTAGTCTCCCTTTTGCAAGTTCTGCGCCTGCAGGGAGGGTGTCGTCAGCAGGCAGAGGGAAAAGAGCAATAATAGATGCAGTGTTCTGCTCATGGCATTATGGTTCATTGTTTTCTGATTTTTAGGGCAAAAGTAAGTCTTTTTTGCAAAACAGGAATAGAATGAGGTTCAATCGTATGGAAATCCGTACATTTACCGTTTCTTCACCTAATGCCGTTTCATACCGCTCCCCTTCCACCCCTCCGAAACCTCCTGTTTATACAGGGTAGCGGGTGGAACCCCATATTACAGACTACACATCCCGGTAATTACAATGACGCATCTCAGCTTCCCAAACCTCACATCTCAGCTCCTCAAATGCCTGTGGTTTGCAGGACAAATGCCCGTGGTTACGGGAGCTGAGGTGTGAGGTTTGGGAAGCTGAGATGTGTCATTGGGGAAGCAAAAAGCTGGTTTCACCCGCTACCCTGTATAAACAGGAGGTTTCGGAAGGGTGGAAGGGGTATAGGTGCAAACTGAAATCCAAGAATATTCTCTGTTTTTATATACATGATAATCTGTTTTGACGTATATCAAAATGAATTATGATATACATCTTTTTAGATAAGCATATATATATATATGCTTATCTCTACTAAATATCTACTGAGCGGGGAAACAACAGTGTATAAGTATGGCGGTCGGAAAAGAATAAGGGGCTGCTTCATCCGCTTGGAGAAGCAACCCCTTTCTACTTTACATACTATGTAAATCCAACCTATTGAGTGAGATATTAATATCCGGGATTCTGCCACTTAGCCTTTTCGGCTTCAGACAAATTGTTGCCGTTTTCATCTTGCAAGGTATCAATGAACTTCTGTGGGATAGGACGAAGTTCGTGCTTGTTTGCAGTAATGGCAGAGGCTTCGGGATTGAACAGCTTGGCACGCTTAATCAGCGTATTTGTACGGCTCAATTCTTCCCAACGGTTCCACTCACCCAAACATTCACGGGTACGCTCATTCAGTATAAAGTTAATCATACGTTCTTTATCGCCACTGCAACCAATCTCGCTCAAGATTGCCTCATCTTCGGCAGGCAATGTAGTGTAACTTGAGATTTGAAGGTTGGAAGCATTAGTCGTTTCCGGAATTCCTGTAGACAGATAGTAGGTGTTTTTATGAAGGAATGAAGCAGCGTGTGCTTGCGCGTTTGTAATCTTATTCCCCTTTGCATCCTTGCAACTGCTTGTAGTAGAAGAAGTTGCGTTCTTGTCGAAGGCCATGGAACCGTCCGTATAATATTCACGGTTTTCTCCGGCTTTCCATTCTGCACGCCGACGCAATAAGTTTACAGTTGCAATAGCATCTTGGTAATCACCGTTACGAACTTGTGCTTCTGCCTTAATTAAGTAAGTCTCTCCGGTACGTGCCATGATTACGTCACGGTGTGCATCACCTTTTTCTGCTGTACGAGAGCCGTCATCTGTCTTATTAATACCGCAGAACACATTGGATTGTGCAGGATTGCCACTTACACCATAAGTATTCAATACATATTTCCCATTCAGGAATGTAGGGAATACATTGGGAACCCACTTGCTGGTTCTCGGATTAACATAGGTATGGGCAGTTGCTCCACGACCGTAAGTAGTTACCTTAGCTGTCTGTGATTTGCCATCCTTATCTGTATAAGTTACTGTACGTTCAACATCCTCTGCTGCAAAGTTCGGGTCGTTTTTCCTGTTCAGAATAAAGATGATACCTTCGTCTCCAAGATTTGGAGCCTGTGCAGCCGTAATTCCGGCAGCAGCCACAGCCTCAGGAAGTGCATTATAATTGTTCATTCCGTAAACCGTCTTAAAGGTCTTCCACATACGGGCATCGTTCACATTGTCGAATACGGAGTAAGTATATTCCGTAGGACGGCAACGCTGGAAGTCCATGCCACCGATAAACTGGCCGCGTTTTACCCAGCCATTACTAAAATTGGAGAATTGCGGGTTGAAATAATTATAGGTGCGGTTACCATACCGTCCGTCTGTGCTCGTAGCCGCATTGTGCTCAGCAGCCATCAAGATTTCACTCAATCCTTCGTTCGGACAATCAACTCCTGTCCATTCCGCATACAATTGATTATAATCCGTAGCCAAAGGACAAGCGGTGATTACCTCATTACACAGGCTGATAACCTTGTCCAAATCTGTCTTGGCGGTGTATTTAGAATTCCAGTCGCTACAACGTTCGGACTGGCGATACAGTAGAGCCTTGGCAAGGAAATGAGCAGCGGTATATTTTGTCCAAGTACCGTTTCCACGCCATTTATTGGTAGGCAACAGTTTATAGGCTTCCTCGAAGTCTGCAATCACTTGGTTTAATGTTTCTTCTTCCGTCGCACGGGTAAAGGAACGCGTAGAAGCGTCAGCCGGCTTGGTCTGAAGAACAATTCCTCCATACTGTGCAAACAAACGATAGAAGTTATATCCTCTCAGGAAATATGCTTCACCTATAGCTTTGTTTCGGGAGTCTCCTTCCGTAATGCTTTCTGCTTTAGAAATCAATAGATTTGCAGTAGATATGCCGTAATACATTTCATCCCATAGTCCGGAAACCGGCGGACAGTTCTTGTTGGCAGCACCGTTCTCTTGTGTACAATCCATTGGGTTCAGACGAAGGTCATACGTATTCCATGGCTCACTGGTCAGGTCGGCACCGTTTGTAAACTCGTCCGTACCATAAAGTGTAATACCATACGCCCATTCATAACCAAAATGCCAACGTATATTTCCATACAGCCCGGCTGCCATTGCCAAAGCGCCTTCTTCCGTTTCCAGCAAAGCGGAAGTTGTCTTATGAGCCGAATTTTCTTCAAGGAATCCGTCTCCGCAGGAGGTTGAACCAGCAACTAGAGACATTCCTACTATACCGATTAATAGTTTGTTCTTTATATTTTTCATAATTAAATTCTTATTACGTTATCTTTTTTATTAGAAACCGACTTGTACGCCGAAAGTAAAGCCTCTGTTATAATAACTTGTTGTACCCAGGTCGAGATCCAAGAAATCTATGGAAGAATAAATATCACCCAAGTTCTTGCCTTGCGCATATACCTTCAATGATTGCAATCCGATAGATTTGCACAACTTCTTATCGAAGTTATAGCCTAAAGAAATGTTACGCAACTTCAGGAAAGAAGCTTCCTTGAAACCTAACAACGATGAATAGGAGTCGCCACCTGATTTGTTGTAGATAGGTTTCTGATAATCCGCATTCGTATTATCCGGAGTCCAGTAGCTGATTTCACGTTGTTGAGTCATACCCAACTGCCCTTCACCACCGGTGCTGACCATGTATTTGAAGCGACCGTACAGCTCAATAGAAAGGTCGAAGCCTTTATAGCTGAATGTATTAGACCAGCCCAATACCCAACGCGGGTTCTTGTTTCCTAAGATAACGCGGTCTTGGTCGTCTATCTTATAATCAATTTCTCCGTTCTCATCAGGTTGGTCAACCGGTCTTACCATACCGACTTGGAATTTATGACCGTTGTCATTATACTTTTTCATGATGTCGGCATCAGCTTCCTGCCACAATCCGTTGGCGGCTATGCCGTAGTAAACGCCGATAGACTGACCGATAAACCAACTGTTAGATATATCGTCTTGCTTACCATTGGAAAGTTCTACGATTTTGTCTTTCTGATAAGACAAGTTGATGTCAGAATTCCATTCGAAGTTACGGGTACGTATCGGAACCAAATTCAAGCTAAAGTCTACACCGAAGTTCTTCGTTTCACCCACATTACTCATAATAGAGGGATAACCCGACAAGGAAGGAAGGTTCATCTTCATCAATAAGTCCGTTGTCCGTGAATGATAGATGTCGATTGTACCGCCGATACGACCTTCCAAAACGCTAAAGTCAATACCATAGTTGAATTGGGTTGTCTTTTCCCATGACAGATTGTCTTGAGACAAGATATTTCCATTCTTTGACATATCTACATAATAAGGTTCATTGGTAACGAATATCATTGTATTACCTGTACTGAAAGGCATATAGTAGGCACCGATAGGGCTTAATGTTCCATAAGGGTCTACAGCTGCATTACCGGTAGTACCCATACCGAAACGAAGTTTCAACTGGTTAATCCAAGAAACATCTTTCAAGAAGTCTTCTTGGTCGATACGCCAACCCAAAGCGGCAGAGGGGAAGAAATCCCATTTATTGCCTTTTGCCAAAACGGAAGAACCGTCATAACGTCCGGAAACTGTCAACAGATAGCGGTCTTTATAAGAATAGTTCACACGTGCCATGTAAGAAGCCAGTTGCTGCTCGGTCAAGTCGGTTCCCATGCCAGCTGCGTATTTTTCGGAATTAGTGATGTCAATCAATCCCATATTATTCCACTTGGCACCGGGAATCAAGACGTTCGTTTCACTCATGTTGCCATTTTCCTTATTGTACTTGGAAGCACTCTGCAATAAAGTTACACCAATATTATGGTCACCGAACTTCTTGTTATAGGTAATCATGTTATCCAATGTCCAAGAGAAATGGCGTTCGTTTGCCCAATTTGCATAATTGCTGCCGCCTTTACGTGCTGCAGAACTTGAATCGATAAAGATGCCTTTGCGATAGTAACGGAAATCAGGACCGAAAGCAAACTTATAACTTAAGCCTTCTAAGGGTTCCCACATCTTCCCAAAATCTAACTGGGCATAGAAGCTACCGAGCGCACGATACGTCTGACGTTCATCGGTAGACTTTTTCCATTCATCAATAATGGTATATACACCCACCTCTGTTCCACCGGGTTGATTTATGATTTCACCGTCTTCATCATAAGGAACAGTATAGCGGGGAATTGCTTTTGCTGCACTATATAAGTCAACTGGTCCGGTGCTTGTGCCGGTCTGTCCCGTACGAGAATATCCGTAGTTCTGTACCGCATAAGAAGCATTGATAGAACCGCCCATTTTGAACCAAGGTTTAGCTTGAATATCGACAGACATAGAAACGTTATAACGTTCATATTCCTGTCCTTTCTGTGTACCTTCGTTGTTCAAATAGCCAAAGGAGAAAGCACCTTGTAGATTTTCCGTTCCACCGGTGGCACTCAAAGTGTGTTCATGTGTAATTCCCGTTTGGGTTACCATATCCGTCCAATTAGTATCCGTCACTTTAGAAGCATCCCAAGTGCCGTTGTCCCAACCTTTATTTATATTAGCCAATGCCCATTTGTCTCCGGAGAAATAAGACTGGTCTTTGTCATAGTCAGGTTCATTACCAAGAGGATTCTTGCTTGGGTTGGAGTTGTAATAAGCCCAACGGCGCCAAGTAATATAATCACTGGCACTCATAGCCGGTGCTTTTTCTACCAAATTTTCAAATGTAACGGAACCTGAATAGTTCAATGACAAAGCACCCGTTTTACCACGTTTGGTAGTAATCAAGATAACACCGTTAGCACCGCGCGAACCATAAATAGCCGTAGAAGAAGCATCTTTCAATATGTCAACAGATTCAATATCACGGGGATTGATAGTTTCGATACCGCCAGAGTTCAAAGGCACACCATCTACTACATACAACGGAGTGTTTTTTGCGTTCAATGAACGGTTACCACGAATACGGATTTCACCGACTTCACCGGGGCGTTGGTTGGATGTAATATCTACACCGGCAGCTTTACCTTGCAATGCTTCAAAAGCATTGGCTACCGGCTTCACGTTCAATTCTTCTGCACCTACACGAGTCAAAGCACCCGTTACATCGCTTTTCTTTTGAACACCGTAACCTACTACTACCACTTCATCCAGCATTTCGGTGTCTTCTTGTAACTTCACGTTGATGCTTGACTTTCCGGCTACCGAAATGTCCTGTGTCTTATATCCCACGAAACTAACTCGGATAGTTCCGTTTGCCGGAACATCTTGAAGAGTAAAATTACCGTCTATATCGGTAATTACACCATTAGTAGTACCTTTCACCAAGACACTGGCACCAATCACCGGTCCCATTGCATCGTTTACAGTACCACTTACTGTCTTGCTCTGAGCCGAGACCCCTACGGTCAAGACAGAAAAAAGAGCAATGAAGAATAGTCGCTGAAAGGACCTCAGACGACCAAACAGACATGAATTCTTGCTGTTTTTCATACTTTAAATATTAAGTTAAACAAAAGAGTTATATATTATCGAAATATTATATTTGATTTTTCTGAATGCAAAAGTAAGTTAATGCAAGCAAACGAATATGGAAATGTATTCATATATATGGAAAATAGTATAAATAACCCTATTGGGCATGAGTTGTGAACAGAATTCTTGATTTATGCACAATTGTACATTGACTACTCCCCTGTTTCGCTTTATTTTTGCAACAAAACATTCTATTATGATACGAAGAAGTCTGATACTGCTGTTGTTATTTTCCTTTGGTTGCTTCAATATGGCTGAAGCACAGCCCCTGCCGGTTAAAACGGAAACATTGAATACTATTGTCAAAGTGAACGACTATTTCATGAAGAAATATGCGGATTACGCGGCGCCGTCCTATAAAGGCAAACTTCGTTCCAGCCATATCTGGACGCGAGGTGTTTATTACGAAGGACTAATGGCTCTTTATACCATATATCCCAGGGATGATTATTATGATTATGCCTACAACTGGGCCGACTTTCATAAATGGAAACTTTGCTATGGCACTACAAACAGAAATGCTGACAGCCAGTGCGCCGGACAAACTTACATCGACTTGTATAATATAAGTAAAGAACCACGAATGCTGAGATATGTCAGGGCTAATATAAATATGGTGCTGAATACCCCGCAAGTGGACGACTGGACTTGGATTGACGCTATACAAATGGCGATGCCCATTTATGCTAAATTGGGACGGATGACTGCCGAACAGAAATATTTTGACAAAATGTGGGATATGTATTGCTGGACGCGCAATACTTGTGGCGGCAGCGGTTTGTACAATTCACAAGACGGCTTATGGTGGAGAGATGCTGATTTCGTACCGCCTTATAAGGAGCCTAACGGAGAAGATTGTTATTGGAGTCGTGGCAACGGTTGGGTATATGCGGCTTTAGTCCGCGTATTGGAGGAACTGCCGGCTGACGAAAAGCATAGAACAGATTATATCAATGATTTTCTTGACATGAGCAAAGCTCTGAAAAAATGCCAACGCAAGGACGGATTTTGGAATGTAAGTCTGCATGATGCAGGCAATTACGGCGGTAAAGAAACAAGTGGCACGGCATTGTTTGTATATGGCATGGCATGGGGCGTGCGCAACGGACTTTTGGACAGGCAAGAGTACCTTCCCGTGCTGTTGAAAGCATGGCACGCAATGGTAAAAGATGCTGTTCATCCGGATACGGGGTGTCTGGGATATGTGCAAGGAACCGGTAAAGAACCGAAAGACGGGCAACCGGTAACTTATGACAGTATCCCCGATTTTGAAGACTTTGGCATCGGTTGCTTTCTGTTGGCTGGTACGGAAGTTTATAAATTGAATTGATAAATTCTCATAGAATATATATTTGGTTAGGACTTAGGTCCCAAACGAAGGAGGAACTGTGAAGTTGCTCCTTTTTTGTTTAAATGCGTACATAGTACCTGAAACAACAAAAACAATAAGAGAACTGCCAAAAGACTCAGAATCTGTTTGCTTGGAAACTCTTATATTTGCCACACAGAAAAATATTTGTTTCTTAATACTATAAAACTATTAAAGACACATGAATAGACTACTTGGATTAATTTCCTTTCTTTTAGTGTTGGCGGGTTCTGTTTCTGCCAAGGTGGTACTTCCGGCTATCTTTTCCGATAATATGGTTTTGCAGCAAAACGCACAAGTCAATCTGTGGGGAAAGGCAACACCCGGCGAGCGTATTTCGGTAAAAGCATCATGGGCGGATAAGGCTGTAGCTGCCAAAACGAATGCTGACGGTAAATGGACTGTAAAACTAAAAACTCCTACGGCAACAAAGGGACAGACTGTTACGGTGAGTGGTGAAAACACCATTGTTATTAATAATGTATTAATAGGGGAAGTCTGGCTTTGTACCGGACAATCTAATATGGAATATCCGGTTTCTAAACATCCTGACAAAAAATGGATGACCGGCATGACCACGGAAGCCGAAGAGATGAAAGATGCCGATTATTCGGAATACCGTTTGTTCCGGGTTGAACATCAACTGGCTCCTGATGGGGAAAAAGATGATTGTCAAGGCCGTTGGCTGGTTTGTACTCCGGAGAATTTATATGATTTCTCGGCGGTAGGTTTCGTTTTTGGACGCAGGTTGCATAAGGAATTGGGAGTACCGGTAGGCATGATACAGTCTACATGGGGAGGTACGCATGCCGAATCGTGGACAAAGATGAGTGTCATGAAGAATAATCCGCTTTATGCAGATGTTCTTGAAGATTTTGCGCTGAAGAATGTGAAACAGGAAAAGGGGTATTGCAAAGTCCCTTCTACGCTTTGGAATGGAATGATTCATCCCATTTTGGGATATACAATAAGAGGAAACATCTGGTATCAGGGAGAGTCTAATGCCATTCGTTATGAAAAATATCAGCAGGTATTTACGAATATGATTAATAGTTGGCGGAAAGAATGGAAGCAACCTGATATGCCTTTCTATTTCATGCAGATTGCTCCACATAAAGGGCAGCCGGCAGGTATTCGTGAGGCACAGCTCAAAACGTGGCAAAGCGGTCTGAAGAATGTGGGTATGGCAGTTGTTACCGATGCGGCAGACTCTACGGATATTCATCCGCGTAATAAGCGTGTAGCCGGTGAACGTATGGCTTTATGGGCACTTGCCAAGCAATATGATAAAAATGTGGCTTATTCAGGTCCGCTCTTTAAGTCGATGAAGGTTAGTGGCAGTAAGGCTGTGCTGAGCTTTGAATATGCCGGAGACGGATTAATGACACCGGAGAACGCTCCGGTAAAGGGTTTCTTGGTAGCGGGTGCCGATAGGCGTTTCTATCCGGCAGAGGCTGTGATAAAAGGTGCTCAATTGGAAGTTTCCGCTTCGCAGGTGGCTGTTCCGGTTGCCGTACGCTACGGATTCTGTAATTTCTTTCGTGTAAACCTGTATAATAAAGCCGGTTTGCCGGCAGTACCTTTCCGTACGGATACATGGGAGCAGGGTTCATATGCCCGTTGGTTTGCAGATTCTGAAATGATGCGTTTTCCGCAGGCTTATCAGTTGGATCATGGTAAGCGTTTGTTTTTCGGTTATGCTCAAGGAGTAGGTTGTTGTGCTATGTTGCAAATGTGGAAGGCTACGGGAGAGCGCCGCTACTATGATTATGTGAAGCAATGGGCTGATTCTCTGATTAATGAGAAAGGGGAAATTCATTTGTATGATATGTCCACCTACAATCTGGATTTCATTAATTCGGGAAAGGTGTTGTTTGACCTCTATCGTGAAACCGGCGACCGGAGATATAAGTCGGCGATGGATATTCTTATCAAGCAACTGAAGAATCAGCCGCGTACTTTGGAAGGCGGTTTCTGGCATAAGCTGATTTATCAGCATCAGATGTGGCTGGATGGACTGTATATGGCTTCACCGTTTATGGCACAATATGGTGCGGAATTCAACAAGCCGGAATGGGTTGATGAGGCGGTGAAGCAGTTTCGTCTCTGTCATAAGCATACTTACGATGCCAAAACAGGACTTTATCATCATGCTTGGGACGAAAGTAAAAGTCAGCGTTGGGCTAATCCGGAAACAGGACATTCTCCTAACTTTTGGGGACGTAGCATAGGTTGGTGGTTCATGGCATTGGTAGATGCTTTGGACTTTGTACCGGAAAATCATCCGGGACGTGCCGACATGATTGGATATATTCGCGGATTAGCGGAGACGTTACCGAAATATCAGGATAAAGCGGGACTTTGGTATCAGGTTATTGACCAGCCCAAGCGTAAAGGTAACTTTCCGGAGGCATCTGTGACTACCCAGTGTATGTATGCTTATGCGAAAGCTGTGAATAAAGGATATATTGATGCCAAATATCGTGCAGTGGCAGAAAAGGCCCTGCAAGGACTGAAAGACAAATTGTTGATAGAAAAGCAGGATGGAACTTTAACTTTGACCCGTTGTTGCCAAGTTGGCGGTTTAGGCGGTCATCCGTATCGTGACGGAAGTTTTGAATATTATATAGGTGAAAAAATGAGAGATAATGATTCCAAGGCAACAGGTCCGTTTATTATGGGATGTTTGGAGTTAGAAAAATAAGATGGGTATGAATCGACTGTGTAGTATTGCCATGATTGTGTTTTGCGCAGGAACTTTGTCTGCACAAAATCTTGCGTGGCCGGAAATTAGTTTGGAGGCCAAACCGGCTGCCCGTTGGTGGTGGATGGGAAGTGCGGTGGATAGAGATAATCTGACCCATAATTTGGAAACGTATGCTGCAGCGGGAATGGGAACCATGGAGATTACTCCAATCTATGGCGTGCAAGGAAATGACGCGAATGATATTCCGTTTCTTTCTCCTCGTTGGATGCAGATGCTGCAATACACGGAAGATGAAGCTTCACGTCTGGGTATGCAGATTGACATGAATACCGGTACCGGCTGGCCTTTTGGCGGTCCTGAAGTAGGTGTGGAAGACGCTGCCTGCAAACTGCTGATTGCGGAGTATCGGGTAGAAGGAGGAAATACGTTTGATAAGAAAATAGAAGTCGCTGATAGAAAGCAGCAGCCTTATGCCAAGTTAGAACGTCTGATGGCTTTTTCTGATGCAGGGAAGTGTATGGACTTGACGGCTAAGGTAAAAGACGGAGTATTGCGTTGGAAGGCTCCGAAAGGTTGTTGGCGCTTGATTGCCGCTTTTTGCGGCAAGACTTTTCAGAAAGTGAAGCGTGCTGCTCCCGGTGGTGAGGGGTATGTGATGAATCATTTTTCCGCCCGTGCCGTGAAAAACTATCTTGGACGTTTTGAACGTGCTTTTAGCGGAGAGTTTAGGAATACCAATGGTACTGTCACTGCTTATCCTCATAATTTTTTCAATGATTCCTATGAAGTTTATGGGGCAGACTGGTCAGAAGGTCTTTTTGATGATTTCCGGATACGTCGCGGTTATAAATTGGAAGAACACTTGCCGGAATTTCTTGCAGAAGGAGAACGCTCTGACGAAACCCGACGCATTGTTTCCGATTATCGTGAAACTCTCAGTGAATTATTACAGGAGAATTTTACCCGTCAGTGGACGGAGTGGGCGCACCTGCACGGTTCTAAAACAAGGAACCAGGCTCATGGTTCACCGGGAAATCTGATAGACCTTTATGCTACGGTAGATATTCCGGAGTGTGAGGGGTTCGGCTTGTCTGATTTTGGCATACAGGGACTGCGCAAAGACTCGTTGACACGTCCTAATGACTCTGATCTCTCCATGCTGAAATATGCTTCTTCGGGCGCTCATATTGCCGGAAAACCTTATACATCTTCGGAGACTTTTACTTGGTTGACAGAGCATTTCCGTACCTCTTTGTCACAATGCAAACCGGATATTGACCTTATGTTTGTGTCCGGTGTCAATCATGTTTATTTTCACGGCACAACTTATTCTCCCGCTGAGGCTGCCTGGCCCGGTTGGAAGTTTTATGCTACGGTAGATATGAGCCCGACAAATAGTATCTGGCGGGATGCGCCTGCGTTCTTTCAGTATATATCCCGTTGCCAAAGTTTCTTGCAAATGGGACAGCCTGACAATGATTTTCTGGTGTATCTTCCTGTGTATGATATGTGGCAGGAACAAGACGGCCGTTTGTTGATGTTTGACATTCATAAAATGGCAAAACGCGCTCCTCGTTTTATAGAGGCGGTACATCGTATTAATGATGCAGGTTATGATATGGATTATGTTTCCGATAATTTTATCCGTACAGCTACTTGCCGTGACAAAAAGATTGTAACATCCGGTGGAACAACCTATAAGGCGTTGGTTGTGCCCGGTGCCCGTTTGATGCCTGCAGATGTACTTGCCAGACTTCTTGACTTGGCTAAGGAAGGTGCAACCATTGTGTTTTTGGACCGGTATCCGGAAGATGTTCCGGGTTATGCCAAATTGGGACAGCGTCGTGCGGAATTTAAGCGTACCTTAGGGAAGATAAAGGAATTAGGAAATGAGAATGGCAACGGCAAAACGGTGCTCTTTGGTATGGATTATGTTCGTACGTTGGCACAGACTACAGCTATGCCGGAAGCGATGAAAACTTCCTTTGATTTGAGTTGTGTCCGTCGTAAAAATTCGGATGGTTATCATTATTTCATTTCTGCGCTGACAAATAGAGATACGGAAGGTTGGATACCATTGGCTGTGCCGGCACGTTCGGCTGTACTGTATAATCCGATGAATGGAACTTCCGGTAAGGCTTGTTTACGGCAGAATAATGGAAAGACGGAAGTTTATCTGCAATTGGTTTCCGGAGAATCTGTCATATTGAGAACTTTTACAGAAGTCGATGTGCAGGCTCCGGAATGGAGATATCCGGCTGTTTCAGAGGGAGCTGTTGAATTGTCCGGTTTGTGGAACCTACGCTTTCTGGAAAGTATTCCTGAAGTGCATAATCTTCCGGATTCCGTATCTTTAGGCTCATGGACGGATGTATCTTTTGAAAACGCTAAAACAACTATGGGCACAGGCTGTTACACGACTACTTTTAGAATTGAGAATCCGGCTTCCGCTCAGGATTGGTTGCTTTCGCTTGGTGATGTTCGTGAGAGTGCCCGTATACGTATCAATGGCCGGGAAATTACTACTTTATGGGCTGTGCCCTATTCTTGCTCTGTCGGACAGTACCTGCTTCCGGGAAAGAATACTTTGGAAATAGAGGTAACCAACCTTCCTGCCAACCGCATTGCAGATATGGATTGTCGTGGAGTGAAATGGCGTATTTTTAAAGATATCAATATTGCAGCGCTTGGTTATAAAAAAGGAACTTATGCCCATTGGGCACCTGTGCCAAGTGGCTTATTAGGCCCTGTACGTATTGTTCCGTTGAAACTGATTAACAAAGAAATACAATGAGAAAGTTTGGTTTGGTTTGGATAGCGTTGGTTTGTACAGTTTGCTTCCTATATGCTCAAGACCCGCGTGAGAGATATTATTTTTATGAGATTCTTGAGCCGAAGCATGAGCCGAAACCATTGGTGGAGGGTTTTGCTCAGGAACGGATTACTGAAAAATTGAATCGTGGTCTGGTGGCTGTTCCTTCTCGGAACGGCAAATCTGTATATCTTAGTTGGCGTTTGCTGGAGTCGGATGCTCCTGCAACTACTTTTCATGTTTATCGCGAGACAGACGGAAAATCTTGTCGTTTGACGAAGAAAGCCGTTTCCCGTACCTGTGATTTTCTGGATACCACTCCTCACAAGCAGGCTGTTTATTGGGTAGAGGCCGTTGTAAAAGGGCGAAAACCGATTGCTTCAGAAAGGCGGAAGGTGGTATTGGCCGATTTGCAGCCTTACACTTCTGTTCGTTTGAAAGATAATGCCAAAGCCGGAAAGATAGCTTTAGCTGATTTGAATGGCGACGGAGCTTACGATTATGTAGTCCGTACTCCTGAAACAAATGTTGATCCGGGGATGCCGGGTGATACTACCGGCAAGACTTATAAGATTTCAGCTTACTTGAATGACGGTACTTATTTGTGGACATATGATATGGGGCCGGGTATTGAGCCGGGTATCTGGTACTCGCCTTTTATTGTGTACGATTTCAATGGTGACGGCAAAGCCGAGGTGGCGATTAAAACGGCAGATACCGATTATGTGAAAAATGAGAAAGGGCGTGTTTGTGGTGGTAGTGAATATCTTTCTGTTCTTGACGGTATGACGGGAAAGGAAATAGACCGTGTGGATTGGCCAGAACGTAATGATCGTTATGGAAATCTGATTCGTCAGAATCGTAATCAGATGGGAGTAGCCTACTTGGACGGAAAGACTCCTTTTATATTAGCGGCGCGCGGTACGTACAAATTGATGGTTGTAGATGCATGGATGTTGAAAAACGGTAAACTGGAACGTGTGTGGCGTTGGGACGGTGACGAGGAAAACCCCATTGTCCGGAGTATGGGTGCACATAGTATGGTTACGGCTGATGTAGACGGCGACGGTCGTGATGAAATAATGTTGGGATCTTGTATGCTTGATGATAACGGCACGCTTTTATGGTCTTCCGGATTGGGGCATAGTGACAAGGCATATCTTTGCAAGTTGCGTCCTGATGTGGAAGGTATGCAGGTGTTTATGGTCAGCGAGCCGAAGAAAGAAGATGGTCGTGGCGTTTCGGTGGTAGATGCCGCTACAGGTAAGTTAATATGGGGTATCGGGCATACTACCTATCATGTAGGTGACGGTATGGTAGCGGATTTTGACCCTGCTTATCCCGGTTTGGAATGCTTTGCCAGTGAAGACCGTAAGGGAGGAAGCACTGACAGGTATCTACTTACAGCTGGCGGAAAGAAATTAGAAGTGGGTCGGGACGAGATACCCGGTTGCCGTAATTGGATATGGTGGGATGCCGATCTGTTGCGTGAGACATTCAAGGGGGATGATAACCGTTGGGGAGCCGGTTCCTCTTCCGGAGGACGTAGCCAGAGTATTTGGAAATGGAAAAGTGAAGTATTGACAGAAAACATACAGGGGGATATCTTGTTAATGGCTGATATGGAGGGTGATTGGCGCGAAGAATTGATAACGGCTTTACCCGGTGAACTTCGTATATATCACACCAATATTCCTGCAGCTGATCGTAGGGTGACGTTGATGCAAGATGCACTGTACCGTAGCTACGTGGCCCATCGCAGTATGGGGTATCCTCAAGCGCCTGTACCTTCTTATTATTTGGGAAATAATTAATGTGTATGAGAACCTGTTATTTCTCATACGTTTGCTAACTTTTAAAATGCTATTAAGAATGACAAAACAATTGTGTGTAATTGCGGCTGTTTGTTTATGGATATTTAGTTCTTGTCAGTCTACGGGCTATAAGTATGAGGCTATTTATCGTAATTTGCCTTTTGATATGCCTCGTGTGGAAGCACCTGAATTTCCTGATCGTACGGTCAATCTGAAAGAGTTTAATGCTGTTGGTAATGGAGAAACTTTGTGTACGGAAGCCTTTGCCAACGCAATCAATGCCCTTTCCGAACAGGGAGGAGGGCATCTTATTGTCCCTGCCGGCGTTTGGTTTACAGGACCTATTGTATTGAAAAGCAATATAGACTTACATCTGGAAAAAGGAGCGGTCATCCTTTTTTCCCCTGATGTAGACCTTTATCCTTTGGTAGAAACTGTATTTGAAGGTTTGGATACCCGCCGTTGCCAGTCTCCTATTTCCGGTCATAATCTTGAGAATGTGGCTATTACGGGTAAAGGAGCTATTGATGGAAATGGCCATTATTGGCGTCCGTTGAAACGTGAAAAGGTAACGGAGAGTGTTTGGAAGCAGACAACATCCCGTGGTGGTGTGTATAAACGTCCCACCTACTGGTTCCCTTATCCTGAGACCTTGAAAGGAGATACTATCAGTAATATGAATGTTCCCCAGACTTTGAAAACGGAAGAAGAGTGGCAAAGTGTCCGCCATTTCCTTCGTCCTGTAATGGTAAGCCTGATAGAATGTAAAAATGTATGGTTGCAAGGAGTGATATTTCAAAACTCTCCGGCATGGAATCTGCATCCGCTGATGTGCGAGAATGTATTGATTGAAGATGTGCAGGTGCGCAATCCGAGTTACGCACAGAATGGTGACGGATTGGACTTGGAATCTTGCAAAAATGCTCTGATTGTGAATTCTACTTTTGATGTGGGTGATGATGGCATTTGTTTGAAAAGCGGTAAAGATGAAGATGGGCGTCGTCGTGCACGCCCTTGTGAAAATGTTGTGGTAGATGGTTGTACGGTATTTAAAGGGCATGGCGGTTTTGTTGTTGGCAGCGAGATGAGTGGTGGAGTGCGTAATGTATCTGTAAGCAATTGCCAGTTCTTGGGAACGGATGTAGGATTGCGTTTTAAAAGCAAGCGCGGGCGTGGCGGTATTGTTGAGAATATATGGATAACCGACGTGTCTATGATGGATATTCCGACCGAGCCGATTACTTTCAATCTTTACTACGGCGGCAAATCAGCTGTTGAAGTATTGGAAAGCGGCGAAAAAGTTCCGGCAAAAGTTGAACCGCTTCCTGTGGATGAGACAACCCCTTGTTTCCGTAATATCCATGTAAAACATTTGATATGTGCGGGAGCGCGACGTGCGTTGTTCTTTAACGGCATTCCTGAAATGCCGATTGAAAATGTGGTTTTGGAAGATATTGATATTACTTCCCGATTAGGGGCCGAGTTTATTTATAGCAAGGCTGTCACGATGAAGAATGTGACTATACGCAATACGGAGGGTGAGAAGATTGTTACGCGGTTTTGTGAGGATGTGAAATAAGGGGTTGAATGTAATAATTGTGAACGAAATGGATTGTCAAATCTGACACCCTTTCAGTCAAAATAAGTACAAAGAGTAGGGGATGATTCCCCTATTTTTGTATCATAAAATAGTGACTAAAACTAACTACCATGAAACAATGTTTTTTTGCGGTCGATTTGGGTGCTACCAGTGGCCGTACTATTTTGGGCACTTTCACGCCGGAGGGGTTGGAACTGGAAGATGTGAATCGTTTTCCGAATCATCTGATTGAGACCGGCGGACATTTTTACTGGGATATTTATGAACTTTACCGACATATAATTGAAGGGCTGAAAACTGTTGCCCGAAAGAAAGATGTTGAAATTACCTCCATTGGCATTGATACATGGGGGGTGGATTTTGTTTGTGTAGGTAAAGACGGTGGATTTCTTCGCCAACCTTATTCGTATCGTGATCCTCATACCGTCGGTGCCCCCGATGCCTTCTTTAATAAAGTGGCTCGTAAGCAGGTTTATGAGTGGACAGGTATCCAAGTAATGAATTTCAACTCTCTGTTCCAGCTTGATACGTTGAGACGTAATGAAGACAGCGCATTGGCCGCTGCCGATAAGTTACTTTTTATACCGGACGCTTTGAGTTATATGTTGACTGGTGAAATGGTAACAGAGTACACTATTGCCAGCACGGCGCAGTTAGTGAACGCGAAAAACCGTAATTTGGAAGAGGCTTTATTGCGCGAGCTTGGGCTTACCAATACTAATTTCGGTCGCTTTGTTTACCCCGGTGAGAAGGTAGGAACACTGACAAAAGAGGTACAGCGCATAACCGGACTTGGTGATATACCTGTGATTGCAGTAGCCGGTCATGACACTGCTTCTGCCGTAGCTTCAGTTCCTGCTGTGAATCCTGATTTTGCATATCTGAGCAGTGGAACCTGGTCTTTGATGGGTGTGGAGACGGAAGGCGCGGTTATTACAGATGAGACTGAGGCTTTGAATTTCACTAATGAAGGAGGTGTGGACGGTACAATCCGTCTGTTGAAAAATATTTGTGGAATGTGGTTGTTGGAACGTTGCCGGGCTGCATGGGGTGAAACTTCTTATCCGGAGTTGATAGCCGAAGCGAATGTAAGTGAACCGTTTCGTAGTTTGATAAATCCTGATGATGCTCTGTTTGCCAATCCGGTTGATATGGAGCAGGCTATAAAGGACTATTGCTCTGATTGCCGCCAACCCATTCCGCAGACTCGGGGACAGATTGTTCGTTGTATTTTTGAGAGCCTTGCTCTGCGCTATCGTCAGGTGTTGGATAATCTTCGCACTCTTTCTCCCCATCCGATAGAGACTCTTCATGTTATTGGCGGGGGAAGCCGTAATGATTTGTTGAATCAATGGACGGCTAACGCCGTCGGTATTCCTGTGGTGGCCGGTCCTTCTGAGGCTACAGCAATCGGAAATGTTATGATTCAGGCTCTTGCGGGCGGAAAGGCAAAAGATATTGCTTCTATGCGTCGGTTAATCAATCAGTCAATTTCTTTGGAGACTTTTTATCCGAAAGATACGGAAGCGTGGGACGCCGCATATTTGCACTTCAAACAGGTGACAAAGAATAATTAAAATTAATATTTAAATAAATCAGTATCATGAAAGAAGAACTAATAACAAAGGCGTATGAAATAGCCAAAGAGCGTTATGCAGCTCTTGGTATAGATGTGGAAAAGGTAATGGAACAACTCCAGAAAGTTGCAATCTCCATGCACTGCTGGCAAGCTGATGACGTTATAGGCTTTGAGTCCGGCAGTTCGTTGACCGGTGGTATTCAGACTACCGGAAATTATCCCGGCAAGGCCCGTAATCTGGAAGAACTTCGCGGTGACATCTTGAAGGCAGCTTCCTATATCCCCGGTAAGCATCGGTTGAACCTGCATGAAATTTACGGTGATTTTGGCGGTACATTTGTTGACCGTGACCAAGTGGAAGTGAAACATTTTGAGAGCTGGATGCAATGGGCTGCGGAAAACGGAATGAAATTGGATTTCAATTCCACTTCTTTTTCTCATCCGAAAAGCGGTAACTTGTCTTTGTCTAATCCGGATAAGAGCATCCGTGATTTTTGGATTGAACATACCAAACGTTGTCGTGCCATTGCAGAAGAGATGGGACGTCGTCAAGGCGATCCCTGCATCATGAATCTTTGGGTGCACGATGGCAGTAAGGATGTCACGGTAAACCGTATGAAGTATCGTGAATTATTTAAAGACTCTCTCGACCGTATTTTTGCTACGGAGTATAAGAATATGAAAGACTGTCTGGAGTCTAAAGTATTCGGTATCGGCTTGGAAAGCTACACGGTAGGTTCCAATGAATTCTGTGTTGGTTATAGTGTACAGCACCAAAAACTGATTACAATTGATACCGGGCACTTCCACCCGACGGAAAGCGCTGCGGATAAGGTTTCATCCATGTTGTTATTTGTTCCCGAATTGATGCTTCATGTAAGCCGTCCGATACGTTGGGATTCTGACCATGTGACCATCATGGATGACCCGACTCTTGAGCTCTTCCAAGAAATTGTTCGTTGCAATGCCTTAGACCGTGTACACATTGGCCTCGATTATTTTGACGCTTCCATTAATCGTATCGGTGCGTATGTCATTGGTACTCGTGCTGCGCAAAAATGTATGTTGCGTGCGCTGTTGGAACCGCTGGGTACACTCCGCAAGTATGAAGCTGCCGGTCAGGGTTTCCAACGCCTTGCTTTATTGGAAGAGGCGAAAGCATTGCCGTGGAATGCTGTTTGGGATATGTTCTGCTTAAAGAATAATGTTCCGGTAGGCGAAGAATTTATCGCTGAAATAGAGAAATATGAAGCCGAGGTAACATCAAAACGTAACTAAGTTAATTAAGATAAATGATAGTGTTTAGCGGGGAAAGTATACCTTTGTCCCGCTACTTTCATTGCTCAATGAACATTAACCATTGATTATCATGAATACACTGATAGGATTATTAATTATCGCTGTGGGAAGTTTTGGACAAAGCAGCTCGTATGTGCCCATCAATAAAGTTAAAGGCTGGTCATGGGAAAACTTTTGGTTGGTACAGGGAATATTTGCCTGGCTTGTTTTCCCGCTGTTGGGGGCTTTGCTTGCCATTCCCGCTGATGGCAGCCTGATAGAACTTTGGGGAGCCGGCGGTGCATTGCCGGCTGTCATTTACGGACTCCTTTGGGGAGTAGGCGGCTTGACGTTTGGGTTGAGTATGCGCTATTTGGGTGTTGCCTTGGGGCAAAGTATTTCTTTGGGTACTTGTGCCGGTTTTGGAACTTTGTTTCCGGCCTTGTTTGCAGGAAAGGACCTGTTGCACGGTGATGGTTTGATGCTTCTTGTCGGTGTATGCATTACTTTGGCGGGAATTGCCGTTATCGGCTATGCAGGCAGTTTGCGTTCCGGCAATATGAGTGAAGAAGAAAAGAAGGCTGCCGTGAAGGATTTTGCATTGACAAAAGGGTTACTGGTTGCTTTACTGGCAGGTGTGATGAGTGCCTGTTTTGCTCTCGGACTGGATGCCGGGACACCTATAAAGGAGGCTGCATTGGCAGGTGGCGTAGCTCCGTTGTATGCCGGGCTTCCTGTCATTTTTCTGGTGACATTGGGCGGATTTTGTACGAATGCAGCTTATTGCATTCAGCAAAATATAAAGAATAAAACGGGCAAGGAATATTTGTCGGTCAGAGGTAATGTATTCGTGAATAATCTCTTGTTCTGTGCTTTGGCCGGAGTATTGTGGTATTCGCAATTCTTCGGTTTGGAAATGGGCAAAAGTTTCTTGGGTGGCAGCCCTATACTGCTTGCTTTCTCTTGGAGCATATTGATGTCACTGAATGTCACATTTAGTAATGTATGGGGAATCCTGCTGAAGGAGTGGAAAGGATGCGGTTCCCGTACAATAAGCGTACTGGTATTGGGGCTGGCTATTCTCATCATTTCTATTATAGTGGTGGCGATGGCTCAGGCATAATAGTATCTAAATAAATTGTAATAAAATAAAGACATGAAATCAATTCTTGAAAATCGTCCGAAACTGGCTCATCAGGTCAATCAGGTGGCTGAAGTAGCCGGATACCTTTGGCAAAAAGGCTGGGCGGAACGTAATGGAGGCAATATAACCGTGAACATCACAGAATACATTGATGATGAAATCAAGTCATTGCCGGCCATTAGCGAAGTTAAACAAATAGGCAAGCAACTCCCTTATCTGAAGGGTAGCTACTTCTATTGTAAAGGCACCCAAATGCGTATGCGTGATTTGGCACGCCGGCCTATGGAGAACGGCTCGATAATTCGTATTCTGGATGACTGCGCCAGTTATGTCATCATAGCCGACCATCCGGTGATGCCTACATCGGAATTGCCGTCTCATCTTGCCGTCCATAATTATCTGCTTGAGAATGGTTCTCCTTATAGAGCATCCTTGCATACACATCCTATTGAACTGATTGCTATGACCCATAACAAGAAATTCATGGAAAAAGATGTGGCTACAAACCTGCTTTGGAGTATGATTCCGGAAACAAAAGCCTTCTGTCCCCGTGGTTTGGGCATGATTCCTTATGAATTGCCGAGCTCCGTCAAACTGGCTGATGCCACTATTGAGGCCTTGCGCGATTATGATGTGGCCATGTGGGAGAAACACGGAGTCTTTGCTGTAGATGTGGATATTATGTCAGCTTTTGATCAGGTAGACGTATTGAATAAATCAGCATTGATTTACATTGCTGCCAAGAATATGGGCTTCGAACCGGATGGTATGAGTCAGGAGCAGATGAAAGAGATGACTGTAGCTTTTAATTTACCCAAATAAAAGCCGGATATAATTATGTATAGAATGATATTGAACGAAACCTCTTATTTTGGAGCCGGCTCTCGCGAAACGATTGCGGTAGAAGCTATGCGTAGAGGTTTTAAGAAAGCGTTCTTTGTGACGGATAAAGACTTGATCCGTTTTAAGGTCGCGGATAAAGTGATTGAAGTTTTTGAAAAGAATCATATTCCCTATGAACTTTTCAGTGATGTAAAAGCCAATCCTACTATTGCCAATGTGCAGAATGGGGTAGCTGCCTTTAAAGCCTCGGGTGCCGATTTTATTGTAGCGCTGGGCGGCGGTTCTTCCATTGATACGGCAAAAGGCATCGGTATTGTAGTGAATAATCCCGACTTTGCAGATGTGAAGTCATTGGAGGGCGTGGCCGCAACACGCTATAAGGCTGTCCCCACTTTTGCTTTGCCTACTACAGCCGGAACAGCCGCTGAAGTAACCATTAATTATGTGATAATTGATGAAGATGCGAAGAAGAAGATGGTCTGTGTAGACCCCAATGATATTCCGGCAGTAGCGATTGTCGATTCAGAATTGATGTATTCTATGCCGAAAGGCCTGACTGCGGCAACAGGTATGGATGCCCTGACTCATGCCATTGAAAGCTATATAACACCGGGCGCTTGGGCTATGTCTGATATGTTTGAGTTAAAGGCCATTGAAATGATTGCCGCCAATTTGAAGGCGGCTGTTGATAATGGCAATGATGCCATGGCTCGTGAAGCGATGTCACAGGCTCAGTATATTGCGGGTATGGGATTCAGCAATGTTGGTTTGGGCATTGTCCATTCAATGGCGCATCCGTTGGGCGCTCATTATGATACCCCTCACGGAGTTGCCAACGCATTACTTTTACCGTATGTGATGGAATACAATGCTGCATCTCCTGCATCTCCCAAGTATATCCATATAGCCAAAGCTATGGGAGTGAATACCGTTGGCATGACCGAATCCGAAGGAATACGCGCTGCGGTAGATGCAGTCCGAAATCTGTCGTTGAGTATCGGCATTCCTCAAAAACTACATGAGATAAACGTAAGAGAGGAAGATTTACATCAATTGGCTATTGATGCCTTCAATGATGTTTGTACAGGCGGTAATCCTCGTGCTACTTCTGTCGAAGATATTGAGGCATTGTATCGTAAGGCATTTTAATTATAATTTTAACAAGACCATGAAAAAAGTTATTATTTCGTGTGTGCTGTTTTTAACAGCTGTTGCTGCTTCCTCACAAACAACGATGAAGACAGCTGCTGACGCTAAGCTCTCGGCTTCTGAACTTGCTGTGAAAATAGCAGACCGTATTCTTGAAACCACCACTTATGAGTTTAAGAATACCAAGACCGGCAAAACATATAAGTCAGTCAAAAACCTGCCTTTGGATATGAATGTAAAGGTTGCGTGTAAATATAATAATTGGCATTACACCAATGGAGTGACTCACATCGCTTTAATGGAATTGGCGGATAAGACCGGCGCCAAGAAATACGACGATTATGTTCTCAAGAATATGAACTTCGTATTCAATGACGGTAATCTGGAGTTCTTCAAGAAGCAATATGACCGGGCCATGGAAGACGAAGGCTGGTATGGAGTTCGCAAATTGAGTTGGCACATGATATTTCGTGGAAAGCGTTTGGACGACAACGGACCTATGGGGGCCAGCCTGATTGACTTGCAGATGAAGCATTCGAATGGTGCTTTCCTGAATTATATCAACGAAACTGCAGAACACCTGAACTATGGTGAACCCCGTTTGGCGGACGGTACTATTGCCCGTATCTGGCCCCATGAAAATACCATTTGGGCAGATGATGCTTTCATGGCCGTCTCTTTCCTTTCCCGTATGGCTAAGATGACCGGTGACATGAGCTATATCAATGACGCTGCCAATCAGATAATTAAATATCACAAATATTTGTGGTGTCCGGAAAAGCAGGTTCTCTACCATTGCTACCATACGGATACGGACGAGCATGGTGTTGCCCACTGGAGTCGTGCCAACGGTTGGGTTTTTATGGCAACCGCCGATTTGCTTGCAGTAATGCCGCAGAATCATCCGATGCGCCCCGAAGTGCTGGAGTGCTTCCGTCGCCAATGCAGCGGCGTAGTGCGCTATCAAGGCAAGAACGGTCTTTGGCACCAGCTTCTCGATAAGGAAGATTCCTATGAGGAAATAACGGGTACGGCAATGTTTGTCTTCGGCATTGCACGCGGTGTAAAACACGGTTGGCTGCATCCCGACTTCATCTATGCTGCCGAACAAGGGTTGAAAGGTATGATGATGTTGATGTCTGACAAGGGCGATGTTACCAAGATTTGTGTCGGAACAGGCATCATGCCTTCTCCTGCGTATTATTATAACCGCCCTACCCAAGAAAACGACCCGATGGGCGAAGGCCCTGTCCTCCGGGCTTTGATTGAAATGATGGATGCGCCGAAGTATACAGAGATTAAGGCTGAGCAACAATACGATAAGATTGTCGTAAAGAAATAGTAGTCCTTTTACGAATATATGAATCCCGGCCGGAAGAGTATTTGCCTTCCACGCCGGGATTTTTTATTAAATCTTTCATCGTTATCTCTTATTTCATAAATATTTCCTATTTTTGTATCGAATCCATTATGAAGGGCACGTATTATGACAAAGAATTACAATGATTTAGGAGTAGAATTTAAGTACCTTATTGTAAATGATATGGACCAGAAATTCGGTTTGTGGGTAAATACGGTTGGCTTTCAATCTATTCAGCCGGATACTCCATATCCTTTGAAGGATCATCCCTCCGGTTATTTCTTTAATGCTCAGAAAGGGCGCGTTTTACGTGAATATCAATTTGTTTATATAACGAAGGGGCGAGGATTGTTCTCTTCGGAGACGACCCCGGAAAAACAAGTCTGTAAAGGACGTCTGATGGTACTCTTTCCCGGACAGTGGCACACTTACCATCCTTACCGTCAGACGGGGTGGAACGAATATTATATCGGTTTTGAAGGACCTGTCATAGATAATTTGATAAAAGGCGGTTTCTTATCAAAAGAAAATCAAGTGCTTGAGGTTGGTTTGAATGAGGAGTTAGTTTCTCTTTTCTCCCGTGCCTTGGAGATAGCCGAGGCGGATAAAATATCTTCCCAACAGTATCTTGGAGGTATAGTGCTGCATATAATGGGTATGATACTTTCCATTTCTAAGAACAAGATTTATGAGATAGGTGATGTTGACCAGAAGATAGAGCAGGCCAAGATTATAATGAATGAGAATGTCTTTAAGGATGTTGACCCTGAGGAATTGGCTATGAAGTTGAATATCAGTTATTCTTGGTTCAGAAAGGTCTTTAAGGATTATACCGGTTATGCCCCTGCCAAGTATTTTCAAGAATTGAAGTTACGTAAGGCCAAGCAGTTGTTGGTCAGCACCTCCCAATCTGTCAAGGAAATATCTTTTATGCTTGATTATAAATCTACCGAACATTTCTTCTCCTTATTTAAGAAACGTACCGGTTTTACACCTTTGGAATATCGTTCTTTCGGTCGGGAGACGGAAGTGCAGGATGAAGAGTAGTTGGGCTGATGCCACTTTTTTCTCGTCACTCGTCACCGATTCTTCTCGTCCGCCTGTTCATCAGCGATTGCGGGCTGATGAGAGCAGTGGCGAGTAGGTGATAACACAATTTGGTTGTCACTGTTATTGATAGCTAAATTACAAATTCCATCCTTATTTTTCCTTTTTTGTTATGAGTAAAAGGTTGTTATGCTTGTGCTAAAACCTCGTTTTTCAGTTGCGGGCTGTAGGGTTTACAAATGCAGGCTGTAGAGCCCGCAGCTGTAAACCCTACAGCCCGCAACTGAAAAACGAGGTTTTGGTAGAGACTTTGAGATAAAATGTATATGGAAAGTTCTGTTTCTAAATGGTATATATTGACGTTTCTCGCTGAATATAGGCACTTTATACTACATTGGAATAACTAAAAATCAAAAGAAGAAGTGTTTCGGTCAAAAGAGGTATGTTGTGCATTTAGGATGATTATTACTTTTGCATTCGTAAGCTTTGTGCTCGATAACGGGTTTTGCCATGTTGAACTTAAATTTATTTATTAATCAAATATATATTAATAATCTATGAGAATCTTACACAAAAATCTATGCTTATTGATGCTTCTGTTGATAAGCTGTCCTCTCAGCATTTTTGCTCAGAACAAGACTATTACAGGTACGGTTCGCGATGCGATCGATGTTGTAATAGGTGCTTCTGTAACGGTGAAAGGTGACAATTCTATTGGTACTATTACTGATATGGATGGTAACTTCAAACTGTCTATCCCTGCTTCAGCTAAGGAGTTGGTGGTTTCCTTTATTGGTTATGATAACCAGACGGTGGCTATTGGTAGCAAGACTAACTTTAATATTACACTGAAAGAGTCTTCAGTGATGTTGGAAGAAGTGGTTGCGATTGGTTATGCGAAAGTAAAACGTAAAGACTTGACGGGATCTTCTGTATCAGTCGGTGCTAATGAACTAAAGATGTCTCCTGTAACTACAGCTGCACAGGCTTTAGCAGGTAAGGCTGCCGGTGTGAATGTAGTATCACAGAGTGGTGCTCCAGGCGCGGATATTAACATTACAGTACGTGGAGGTACTTCTATAACTCAAAGTACTTCTCCATTGTATATTGTGGATGGTTTCCAAATGGAAAATGGATTACAGAATGTAGATATTAATGATATTGAAAGCATTGATGTAATGAAAGATGCTTCTGCAACAGCTATTTATGGTGCACGAGGTTCTAATGGAGTAATTCTGATTACTACTAAATCAGGGAAATCGGGAAAGACGGAAGTGAACTATAACGGGTATGTGAGCTTTGAGAAATTAGGGAAGAAATTGGACATTCTTGGCGTTTTGGACTATGTAAAATATCAGTATGAATTGCAGACTCTGAATGGCAAAGAAAACAATTTTGCATCCATGTTTGGCGGTGACTTAAATGCTGCGGATTTCTACACAGGGGCATATGATCGTATTAATAGTGAGTATGCTACTCGTGAAGGTATTGATTGGCAGGATTTAGTATTTGGATCTACAGGACTAACTCAGAATCACAATGTAAATGTTAGCGGTGGTACAGATAAGACCAAGTATATGCTCAGTTACAACTATACGGGGCAAGATGGTATTATGGATAAACATGGTTATGCTAAAAACAGTATTCGTACTAAGATAAATCATGAATTATGGAAAGGTGTACGCCTTGATTTTGCTTCCAGTTTTCAAAACACGGAAGTTGAGGGCGGTGGCTCTTTGGGTGGTGCTTTGAAGCAGACTATTTTGCAACCGGTAACGGGTGGTATTCGTTTTACAAATGAGGATTTTATAAAAACGGATATTAGTGATGAAATGTCATTGATTGATTCCCAGTATGATATAAATAATCCGATAATAACGAATGATGCGGTTGATAATACGAAATATACTCGTTTGTTTACTACTAATGTTGGTCTGGAAATTGATTTGCTGAAAGACTTAACATTCCGCACTTCTGGTAGCTATATGTGGCAACAAATTCGTCAGGACTATTGGGATGACGGGCGTACGAAAACAGCCGAAAATAATAAGGGGCCTTATGGCTATCGTAATAATAGCGAGAAGTCTTCATGGCAAATTACCAATACATTGAATTATAATTTTGATGTGGCAGAAAAACATCATTTTGGAGTTCTGTTAGGACAAGAAACATATTATCAGGAATCAATGAAATTGGATAATGAATATCATGAGTTTCCGGAAGGTAATTTTGAACTGAATGATGTAAATATGGGAACGGCTTATTCCAAATCTTCTAGTAAAGATAAAGTTGGATTGGTTTCCGCCTTTGGACGTATTTCCTATAATTATAACAGCCGTTATTTATTCTCAGGTACTCTTCGTGCGGATGGTTCTTCAAAGTTTGCCCGTGGTAATAAGTGGGGATATTTTCCTTCCGCTTCTGCGGCATGGCGTATTTCTGAAGAGGCTTTCATGGAAGATTTAGATTTTCTTGATAACTTAAAATTACGTGTAGGATATGGTACTTCCGGTAATAACAATATTGATAGTAATATGTATGCAACAAGCTATCAATCTGGATACTATGCCGTTAATAATAAGAATTTTGTAACATTTGTCCCTGGTGATGTTATTGGTAACTCAGCTTTGAAATGGGAGAAAACAACAACGTCAAACGTCGGTTTGGATGTGTCTGTATTAGGTAGTCGTATAAACCTTTCTTTAGACTGGTATAATAATGAGTCTTCTAATTTGTTGATTAAGAATGATATTCCGACATCTACCGGATATAAATCTCAATATCAAAACATTGGTTCTATTCGTAATCGTGGTGTCGAAATTGTATTGAACTCGACAAATATCCGGACGAAAGATTTTACATGGACAACAGACTTTAATATAGCTTTCAATCGTTCCAAGGTTCTTTCCCTTTATGGAGATGATAGTGATGCTGTTATGATAAAGGATTACGAGTCTCGTATTTGGTATCGTATAGCAAAAAATGAGCCTCTTGGTCAATTCTATGGATATTTGTATGACGGTGTTTACACAACAGATGATTTCAATCAGAATGCGGACGGTACATATACTTTGAAAGATGGTGTGCCACGTTTAAAAGGAGCGAAAGCTGGTAGTATTAAGCCTGGTGATGTGAAATATAAATGTATAGCTGGAAAAACAGATAAGCAAGATGCTGATGGTAACGAAATAGGTAATCCGGTTTGGTCTACAGACGATCGTACAGTGATTGGAAATGCGCAACCAAAGTTTACGGGTGGTATGAACAACACCTTTACTTATAAAGGTTTTGACCTGAATATATTCTTTAATTTCGTATATGGAAATAAAGTGTTCAATATGAGTTCACAACGTTTCATTGGTCCGTATCTGCCTAATCAGAATACATTGGCTGTGATGAAAGACCGTTTTGTGTTGGTTGACCCCACAACTGGTAAGGAAACGACTAATCTACAACGTTTGGCTGAATTAAATCCTGGTCAATATAGCAAAACTGCGATGTGGAGTTTACACTCGGATAATAAAATAGCCATATCCGATCCTCTTGATTATTATTTGGAAGATGGTTCTTATCTGCGTTTGAATACCATTACATTGGGATATACATTGCCGAAGAAACTGGTTCAGAAAGCACATCTCAGCAATGCGCGTGTTTATTGCACATTGAATAATATCCATACATTTACAAGTTATAGCGGTTATGACCCGGAAGTGGCAGCTACAAGCAGTGCTCTGACTCCAGGTGTGGATAATTCATCTTATCCTCGCTCTAAAAGTTATGTTGTAGGTATAAATCTAACATTTTAATCATTGAATATAAATATGAAAAAGATAATAAATATATTGGGCGTATCGGCTATGCTGCTGGCTTTCACTTCTTGTGAAGACTGGCTGGATATGCCTTCTGAAGCGAAAGCTGATAGCTCGACGATTTTTGAAACTGTTGGTCGTGCAGAGATGACTGTTGTAGGATGTTATGCGAATACATTCAACCGCGAGTTGTATTATCAATTTGGTATGGGTACGGATGAATGTATCTCTACAGAAGGTACTACAAACTCTAAGAACCAGGTGGCAAACTATCAATATACCACTTCTAATATTCCTACTTCAACCTATGCTGCAATGTATAAAGGTATAGAGTATGCCAATGTTTGTATTAAGAATCTGCCATTGATGACTGGTGCGTCAGAGAGTGAACAAAAGAAGATTAATTCTTTATTAGGAGAAGCGTTAGCTATTCGTGCCATGAATTATTGGAATCTGGTGCGTTTCTTTGGTGATGTTCCTTATTCGGATGTGCCTGTTGCCGATTTGAGTACTTTCTCTTCTTCGCGTGTTAGCCGTGATGTGATTTACGATCATTGTGTTGAAGATTTGCAACGCGCTGTAGAGTTATTGCCTTGGGCAAGTGAAGGAATGGTTGCCACTCCGGAGCGTTTTACTAAAAACTCGGCTTATGGTATTCTTGCTCGCGTGGCATTGTATGCAGCTGGTTATTCATTGCGTTGGGATTTGAGTACGGTTCCTTACAATGTAGGTACTGTACAGATTGCTCGCCGTAGTGATGCTGCCCGTGTAAAAGAATTGTATGAAATTGCTGCCAATGCTTGCAAGGCTATCGTAGAGCAGAAGGAAAATTCTCTGCTGGATGATTATGATGATGTTTTCCGCAGTTTGATGCTGGGTGAGTACAATGACGAAACAATGTTGGAATATGGTCAGTGGGGAGCTGATGTAAACGGTTCAGCTGTAGGTTATACGAATGGTGCTTTTGCGCATACCAACTCTTCTTTCAAGAAATCTGCTCCTCAGATGGTAGCTATTCCTACTTATTATTTTGAATTTGAAGACGGTGATGTACGTCGTGATGTAACTATTTGTAATTATGGTATTACTGCATCAGATATTCATCAAATGAATGCTTATTCTACCGGTAATGTAGGTAAATTTCGTGTAAATTGGAAATCTGAGGTTGGTACTGCACAAAACAAACGTGATATAAACTGGCCTGTTTTGCGTTATTCAGATGTTTTATTGATGTATGCCGAGGCTTTGAATGAACTAAATAATGGTCCTACTACTGAGGCTATTGATGCTTTGAAGGCGGTTCGTAAACGTGCTTTTGGCGGTGATGAGTCTAAGATAGGAACTATTCCGACAACACATGATGATTTCTTGAATAAAATTATTGAGGAAAGAAAGCTGGAATTAGGCTTTGAATCTTGGCGTAGAACAGATTTAGCACGTTGGGGTATATTGTATGAAACTTTAACAAATGAAAAGGCAAAACTGTTACAGTTGGCTAAGCGTGAGGGAGAATATGCAACCGTAGATAAATATCGTGCTTATAAAGAAAGTAAGGCAACTTTTGAAGATCCTACAATAGCAGTTAAATATCTTTCGGTTCCTGAAGATAAGTTGGATGCTAAAACACTTGAAACATTAGAAAAAAAGGGTGTAGTTGATATAACTCTTTATGAAGACAAAAATGGTAATACCTATTTTTCTGAGGCTGATGTTCCTGCCAACGCAGAGACGAAAGAAGTTGCGTATAAAATTCTGGATATGTTTGGTAGCGTATCCACAAATAATTCGAATAAGGTAGCTGAAGACCAGGCTTGGATGACTACCCAATTATTCCGTGGCTTAGAAAAAAATAAGGTGGAAATTCTGCCTTTAAATACTACAAGTATTATTGATATTAATCCGGGACTTGCCGGTCAGCAACATCCTTGTTATTAGAATAATGATTGAGTTTTAGGTTAGTGTGGAGGCGGTTGGTCTGGAAAGACTAATCGCCTCCTTTTATTAATATTTCTTCTTATATGAAAAACATATTTTCTTTTTTCTGCCTACTGGGAGTGATTACTTATGCCCAAGCACAGTCCATAGCCTTTCCCGGTGCCGAGGGGTATGGCAAATATACCGCTGGTGGACGCGGAGGTCGCGTACTTATAGTTACAAACTTGAATGATAATGGCGTAGGTAGCTTCCGTGATGCGGTGGAACAGAAAGGACCTCGTATTGTGGTTTTCGCCGTGGACGGGACTATTGAATTGAAATCTCCGCTTCGTATCAATAATGATAGTATTACCATAGCCGGGCAATCTGCACCTGGTGATGGTATTTGCCTGAAGGACTACCCGTTGGTAGTGAATGCAAGTAATGTGATTGTTCGTTATATCCGAGTCAGAGTAGGAGACCGTCATCGTTTGGACAGCGACGGTTTGGGGGGAGGACGTTACGGACAGAAGAACGTGATTTTGGATCATATTTCTACAAGTTGGAGTATAGACGAATGCCTTTCTATCTACAAGACAGAAAATCTTACAGTACAATGGTGCCTTGTCTCCCATAGTTTGAATACATCGGTTCATACAAAGGGTAGTCATGGATTTGGTGGTATTTGGGGAGGGTATAAGGCCACATTCCATCATAACTTGTTGGCAAATCATGCAAGTCGTAACCCTCGGTTTTCTTCTGTAGATGGAACAAAATGGGTGGATTATCGTAATAATGTGGTGTATAACTGGGGATTTAAAACCGCATATGGTGGTGGACATCATGGTGAGATAAATATGGTTGGCAATTATTATAAGCCGGGGCCAGCTTCTCAGCATCATCGTTTACTTGATGTGGCAGAAGACGGTACCGGTCGCTACTATGTGGCAGGAAACGTAATGGAAGGAGATGATACTGTGACTCGTGACAATCATTGTGCGGTGACGGATAAATTTTCTTGTCTGGTTGATACCCCCTTTCCTTATGAACCCATCAATGAAGATATACCGGTGGTGGCCTATCGTAGGGTATTAAAGGAGGTCGGGTGCAGCTTCTCGCGTGATACGTATGATAAAGAAGTACTACGCCAAGTGAAAAAAGGGATTGGAACGTTCGGTATAAAGGGAATTATCAACTCTCAGAAAGAGGTGGGTGGATGGCCTGTACTGAAGACTGGAAAGCCTTTACGTGATACTGACGCTGACGGAATGCCTGACGTATGGGAGCACCGATACGGGTTGAATATGAATGATGCCTCTGATGCTTCTTCCTATACGTTGGATAAGAATTATACTAATATTGAAATTTATCTGAATGGGCTTTTGCTTAATCGATAATCATTTTTCTTAGCATTTCTGCCAAACCAAACAGAATCAGTTTGGCAGAGAAGCCTTATCTTTGTCTCTGTGCGAAACCAAATATATTACATACATTAAAAATACCATGAAAAAACTATTTTATTCTCTGCTTGCAGTCGTTCTGGCAGCTTGTGGTTCGGAAAAGCAGGCACCAATAGATCGCGAGGCGTTGGTTGCCCGCAATAATCCTCAGGTATCTTCGTTTGATTCTTTGGCATCACTTTCGGTAGGTAACGGTGAGTTTGCCTTTACGGTCGATGCTACCGGTCTTCAGACTTTCCCGTTAGCATATAAGAAAGGTGTGCCATTGGGTACACAGAGCCAATGGGGATGGCACAGTTTCGGTAACCCTAACCACTATAAGTCGGAAGAGTATTTAAAGGAACATGACTTCGGTCGCGGACATAAGGAAATATATGCCTGCCAGTTCAAAGAAGACGGACGACAGAAGGAAGCTGCCAACTGGTATCGCATGAACCCGCATCGCCTGCATTTGGGTATTGTGGGACTGGAACTGGGTGACGATGTGAAGATTGCCGATATTACTGATATTGCCCAGACACTGGATATGTGGAATGGTGTCATTAATAGCCGTTTCACATTGAAGGGTAACTCTTTTGATGTGCAGACTGTATGCCATCCAACGTTGGATATGATTTCCGCTTGCATCACCAGCCCGGCACATACAGGGGTGAAACTGCATTTCCCGTATCCCACAGGCGCTCATGCCGATGATGCCTGTAATTGGGACGCCAATGACAAACACACAACAGATATTGTTTTTGAGAATGCACAAAGCGCTGTTTTCAAACGTACGCTTGATGCTACTACTTACTATGTGTCATTGCACTGGGAGGGGAAAGCTTCTCTCAAAGAGAAATCCAAAAATTATTTTGTGCTGACACCGGCGGAAGACAAGCTGGCGTTCTCTTGTAAGTTTACGTCTGATTTTCCCGGAACCATATTTGAAAGTGAACCTCCTGTCTACTCAACAGCCGAATCCTTGCCCGCCTTTGCTGAGACTATGGCTGCCAGCAACAGCTATTGGAACAGCTTTTGGAAGAACGGTGCGGCTGTAGACTTCTCACATTGCACCGACCCGCGCGCCAAAGAATTGGAACGTCGTGTCGTACTAAGCCAGTACCTGCTTGCCATTCAGTCTGCAGGCAGTGTGCCGCCACAAGAAACCGGGTTGACGTATAACTCGTGGTTTGGTAAATTCCACCTTGAAATGATATGGTGGCACCAGTCTTGGCAGGCACTTTGGGGACATCCTGAATTACTGGACCGCACATTGGGCTGGTATGAGACGGTAGAGCCCGTTGCCCGTGAGATAGCTCGTCGTCAAGGCTTCGACGGGGTTCGCTGGATGAAGATGACTGACCCCAGTGGAACAGAAGCGCCTTCTAATGTCGGAAGTTTCTTGATTTGGCAGCAGCCGCATTTTATTTATTTGGCAGAACTCGTGTACCGTGCCAATCCTTCGGATGAGGTAATTAAGAAATATAACCATCTGGTACAGGAAACGGCGAAGTTTATGTATTCTTTCGCCACTTACGATGATTTTCATGGCCGTTTTATCCTGAAAGGTGCTATTCCTGCACAGGAGACATTGCGTGCCGCTACTACTATCAATCCGCCGTTCGAGCTTTCTTACTGGCATTATGCAATGAATGTAGCCCAGCAATGGCGTGAACGTGCCGGTGAGAAACGTAATCTGGAATGGGATGAAATGATTGACAAGCTCTCTCCGCTGGCTTATAATGAAGACAGCCTCTATTTGGCAGCTGAAAATGCTGTGGATACTTATAAGGATATCCGTTTCACCAGTGACCATATGGCGGTACTTGGTTCTGTGGGCATCTTGCCGATGAACAAATTGATACGCGCCGACTATATGAAAAATACTCTTCATTGGGTTTGGGATAACTGGAACTGGGGCAAGACATGGGGGTGGGACTACCCGATGACTGCTATGAATGCTACTCGTTTGGGTGAACCCGAAAAGGCCGTAGGTGCTTTGCTGATGGATAAGCGTACTAATACTTACCTGCTCAACGGACACAACTATCAGGACGGGCGTCTGCGTTGTTACCTGCCGGGTAATGGCGGTTTGCTGACTGCCGTAGCACTGATGTGTGCCGGTTGGGACGGTTGCGATGTGAAGAATCCCGGCTTTCCGCAAGACGGTACGTGGGATGTACGTTGGGAAGGATTGAAACCGATGCCGTAATCTTCTGTCTGTACATAAATATTATTATGTATGCCTGATAGAAAACTTCTTTTACCATACCCTCTCAGAATACCCTGTAAGAGGGGGTAGTCTCACTATACGACTGAGCCTGTCTCAGTCGTATAGTGAGGGTATCTTAGTCGTATACTGAGATACCCTAAGCTATACTCTCATCTTTTGAAATCAACGAGCTTTATGAATCGTACTTCTATTTTAGCAATTATTTTTACCGCATTCTTCCCTTTGGGTTCTTACGCGCAATATGTCTCTTCGTCTAAAACGCCGAAGAAAGCGGGAGATTTGATAGAATCAACGTCCTACAATGACCATAAGCGGGGAGCTCCCCGTACGTTGCAATATTTGCCGTCCGGTGAGGACTTTGTCTGTGTCAACGGTAAGAACCGTTATACCCGGGCGCTCTATGGCAGCCACACGGCATGGCGTTTGGAGACCAGCGACCGTCCGATATTTGCTACTTACGTCAAGAATGACAGTCGTAATATCCGTTTTCGCCTTCACTTGCCGGACGGGACGGTTACGCCGCTGGAAGAGACCGCTTGGTGTGAGGCGCGCTATAATCCGGGTAGCCGTACTTATCTTCTAAAAGATAAGGCATGGGGAGAGAATTCCTGTCTGGAGGTTTCCGTATTGGCGAGCCTTACGGAAGAAATGGCTATGTGGAAGTTTTCCGGCAAATTGCCTGCCGGTAGCGAACTGGAGGTGTTGAACTCACCGATTCGTCAGAAAAAACTGTTTCGTAACGGAGATATGGGGGCAGACCCACCCGGGAGTTTCGAGCCGGCAGAAGACGGTACGGTATTGCAGACATTGAAGTGCAGCATTTCGTCCGACAAACCTTTGTATGTCAGTATCTCTCATAACGAATTGAAGGAAGTGCCGGATGGTGATACACAGTATCTCGCTCTCCGGAATGCCTGTCGCGAACTTGCCGGGCGTATCAAGATTACTACTCCCGATCCTTATTTCAATACGCTTGGCGGTGCGCTTGCCGTTGCTGCCGATGGCATTTGGGGAGAAGAGGGCGTATGGCTGCATGGGGCTGTTGGCTGGCGTATGCCACTGAGTGGCTGGCGTGCTGCTTATGTCGGCGATGTGTTGGGATGGCATGATCGGGCACGTACTCATTTTGATAATTATGCCGCCAGTCAAGTTACCGAAGTTCCTAATACAATTCCGCATCCGGCACAAGATTCGACCCTTGCGCTTGCACGCTCGGCCAAGATATGGGGTACACCGCAATACAGTAACGGATATATTTGCCGTAATCCCCGCCGTAATAATCAGATGCATCATTATGATATGAATCTCTGTTACATAGACGAGTTGTTATGGCACTTCAACTGGACGGGAGACCTTGACTATGCCCGCCGTATGTGGCCCTTGCTGACATTGCATCTTGCTTGGGAGAAGCGTAATTTCGATCCTGACAACGATGGCCTTTACGATGCTTATGCCTGTATTTGGGCAAGCGATGCGCTATATTATAATAGCGGGGCTGTCACGCACAGTTCTGCCTACAACTACCGTGGCAATAGGTTGGCTGCTGTGATTGCCGAGAAAATAGGTGAAGACCCTACACCTTATCGGGAAGAAGCCGACAAAATACTGAAAGCGCTCAATACTCGTCTTTGGTTGCCGGAGAAGGGACATTGGGCGGAATTTCAGGACTTCATGGGACATCGCCGCCTGCATGAAGACGCTGCGGTGTGGACTATTTATCATGCTCTCGACAGTGATGTGGCAGATCCGTTTCAGGCATATCTCGCCACTCGTTATGTAGATCGTGAGATACCTCATATCCCGGTTACTACTTCGGATGATTCTGACATTAATGCCGGAGAGTATGCCACTGTGGCTACTACTGACTGGATGCCCTATTCATGGAGTATCAATAATGTGGCTTTTGCCGAGGTGATGCATACGTCACTTGCTTATTTTCAGGCGGGACGTAGCGAGGCCGGTTTCAAGTTGTTGAAAAGCTCTGTACTCGACGGTATGTACTTGGGCGAAAGTCCGGGTAATTTCGGGCAGATAAGTTTCTATGATGCTGCCCGAGGGGAATGTTACCGTGATTTTGGCGATCCTATCGGGGTGGCTTCCCGCGCATTGATTCAAGGTCTTTATGGTATTTTGCCTGATGCTTTGAACGCTCGCCTGCTGATAAAACCCGGCTTTCCGAAAGATTGGGAGTACGCCTCGTTGCATACACCGGATATTGACTTTGATTTTAAGGCAGGTGAAGCGGCTACAAGTAAGTACTCTTCCCGCGATTGTTCGCTTTATGCCATTACTCACCGCCTGCCTGCCGTAAGGAATCTGGAACTGCAATTCCCGGCACGCCGTTCTGCCGTAGCTCGTCTGACTGTGAATGGACAGAGTGCTGCGTGGCGGTTGGTTGAGAATTCTGTGGGTCGGCCTATGCTTGCTGTTTCTGTCCCCGCTTCTTCCGGCGAGGAAGTGGCAATTCGGATTGATTGGGAAGGAGAGTTGCTTGCAGCTCCTGCTTCTGTTGATACTTACTCTGCCGAACGCGTTCGGAAAGCAGGTCCGGTCAGTTTTATCGCTATGGAGCAGGGGCAGATGAAGTGGTGGGCACCGGTGGAACAGCCGGGAGCCGATGACTGTAAAAAGCCGGTTCCGGCAGGTAATTTCAAAGCTGTCAACTCAGCTAAATGTACTCCTGTTGATATGCAGAAGGTGTTCAATGCGAATGTAACGGATATTTTCCGCAATGAATATCTGTCGCCCCGTTCTCCGTACACTACGTTGCAGTTGCCGAAACAAGGCATAGGAGAGTGGTGCCATCCGTTGAAAACCGCCGATATTGATGATTCAGGTTTGCGTGCCGCTGTACGTAAAGGACTGTTGGAGACAAAGCTCGGAATCCCTTTCAGCTCTCCTGCCGAGGGGTATAACATTGCTTTCACCTCTCTTTGGGACAACTATCCGGACAGTCTGCGAGTACCTCTGAAGGGTAAGGCGTCTTGTGCTTATCTCTTGATGGCAGGCAGTACTAATCATATGCAGTGCCATATTGATAACGGTGTAATTCGCGTATATTACGAAGACGGTACTTGCGATACTTTGCCTTTGGTTAACCCTGACAACTGGCCGCCTATCGAACAAATATTCTTTGAAGACGGAAAGGCTTTTAACCGTCATGTTCCGTCTCTCTATCGACTGCGGCTGAAGACCGGTGAATTAAGTAATAACTTCGGTGAGGAACTTGGTTTTACCGGAGTGTCCCGTGAAGTGGACGGTGGTGCTGCCGTATTGTTGGAGATGCCGTTGAATGCTAAGAAAAAACTTTCACATCTTGTATTGGAGACTCTTTCCAATGAAGTGGTAATCGGTATAATGGGGGTTACTCTTCAACGGTGAAGCTCAATTATTAATGAAGACTATGAAACATATTAAAAGACTTGTTTGGTGCATAGTGTGTATGTCCGTTTCCGTTTGGCAACTTAGTGCACAGGAGAAGAAAGTTTCGCAGTGGGAACGATTTGAAGTGGTGCTGCATGGCAGTGCCGAAGGAAATCCTTTCAGTGATGTCAGCCTGTATGCTGACTTTTGGCAGCAAGAGGGAGATACAGTTAGCGTACAGGGGTTCTATGATGGTGACGGACGCTATATTATCCGTTTCATGCCGGCTATGCCGGGAGTGTGGCATTATGCCACGAAAAGCAATCTCCCCTCTCTTGCAGGAAAGAAAGGAAATTTAAAATGTGTCGCTGCCCCAACGGGTAATCATGGCCCGGTGAGAGTGAAAGATACACATAATTTTATGTATGCCGACGGCATGGTTTATTATCCATTGGGTACTACCGCTTATGCGTGGATTCATATGCCGCAACCTGTACAAGAAAAAACGTTGTTGTCATTGGAGAAAGCAGGATTCAATAAACTGCGGATGTGTGTATTTCCGAAGAACTACGGACTTTGCAAAGAAGAACCGGAAATCTATCCTTTTCTTGTTGCAAAATATTCTGCGGGGAAACCGGTGTTCGACTTTACACGTTTCAATCCTGCCTTTTTCCGCCATTTGGAGAAGCGTATAGGTGACTTGAAGAATTTGGGCATTGAGGCGGACTTAATTCTGTTTCATCCGTATGACAAGGGGCGTTGGGGATTCGACAGTATGCCGATGGAAACGAATGTGGCGTATGTCAAGTATCTGGTAGCGCGGCTTTCTTCTTTTAGTAATGTATGGTGGTCATTGGCGAACGAATATGACTATGTTGCATCTAAAACGGAAAAGGATTGGAAAGCTTTGATACGGACTGTCGTTGCGTCAGACCCTTATCGGCATTTGTGCTCTATTCATGGAAGTACGGCAACCTATTTTCCTTATTGGATGGAGGAACTGACACATGCCAGTATCCAGGATGAAGCTCCGGTAGAGGACTTTGGACGGGCTTCTATCGTTCGGAATATCTATCGTAAGCCGGTTGTTTTTGATGAAGTATGTTATGAAGGCAATTTGTCTTCCCGTTGGGGACGTTTGAGCGGACCGGAAATGCTTCACCGCATTTGGCAAGGCTTAATAGCGGGTACGTACGTCACACATGGAGAATGTTACCAGTGGAATGAGGGCAGTATGGACACAATTTTTTGGGCAAAAGGAGGAGAGTGGCGCGGTGAATCGTGGAAGCGTATTGTTTTTACCCGTAGTTTGCTGAACTCATTGCCGCAGCCGTTACAGTTGGCAGATGTCAGCCGCGACCATCGGACAGCCACAGCAGGAGATAATTATTATCTGATTTATTTCGGCAGGCAGATGCAAGATGAATGGTTGTTTAACCTTCCGGCAAAGAACGCTTCCTGTCAAAAAGTGAAATCCGGTACTAAATATAAAGTGGAAATCATTGATACATGGAATATGACCGTTACTGAATATCCCCGTACGTTTGAAGTAGGGAAGACGATAGATTACAGACACTATGATGTGAATTACGGGAAAGTCCGTTTGCCATTGCTGCCGTATCTGATGCTACGCGTAACGGCATTGGATGAGTAGGATGTGTTATAAATGAAAAAAGCCACTGTTTTACAGTGGCTTTTTCTTTTCTTTGCAGCGTCGGAATGAGGCGACTCGAACGCCCGACCCCTACGTCCCGAACGTAGTGCGCT
>ERZ791810.136-NODE-136-length-91253-cov-15.075177_pt1 | contig 91253 bp, 97 predicted proteins | sample MGYA00510304_ERZ791810 | MGnify/ENA primary metagenome ERZ791810 (study PRJEB30046, sample SAMN00791967) | human gut metagenome | study: EMG produced TPA metagenomics assembly of the A metagenome-wide association study of gut microbiota in type 2... | reverse complement strand
TGAAATATTATATTTTTTTGGTCTTGCCATCTAAAATCACCGCCGTTTCTTTTTAATATATCATGAAACGGTTTGTCAGACCATAAAATTAATTAAATATCAATGATACAGTATACTACCACTTTTTTATATTTTTAATGTTTCCTTAATTATCAATAAATGCCATTGACTTTCTGCTTTTTGCGTGCAAAGCTAACCATATATTTATAAGAAAAGAGTTTTTACCATGATACAGAAAAAAAATGTACTTAACACCGTTCCGGTTATCTGCCTTGGTGCCCTGCTTTTGGGGTCGGCATACGGGCAGCTTCACACGCCAATGACGCCGCCACCGATTACAGCTCTCGCCTCAGATATTCTGCCGACGACAGGCAATGTCCGAGCACTTGATGTTGTGGTCGATTTTGCGGATGCGAAATATGATACAGACAGACGCCTGTCCGATGAAGAAATTTCCTCCTATCTGTTTGGCACAGACAATACTGAATTTTATCCCTGTGAGAGCCTGACTAGTTATTTTGACCGTGCTTCATACGGATCACTACATATGACCGGAAATGTATTTCATTACACAGCGAAAGGTACGATCGCATCCTACGAAAAAACGAACGATGGATACGAAACGCTGGTGCGTGAGGTTCTTTCCGGTTTAAATGATACGATCGACTATACCGATTATGATTCTGACGGCGATGGCTATATCGACGCTCTCTGCCTTTCTGTTCCAAGCGGAGGCAATGCTGATTTCTGGTATGGCTGTACGGCATCCTGGTGGACTTCCACCCTGCCGGATTTAGATGGCGAAAAATTAAATTACTATGTGATCAGCGATGAACAGCCTTATGCCGATACCATGGATTATTATCTCGGAACACTCGCCCACGAATACGGGCACTGTATGGGACTCCCGGATTATTATAAATACGGTTTAAAAGAAAATTTTGAAGCTACGACTGGGGATGCCGGCATTGAACGCATGGATGAAGCTGCGGGTGATTTTTGTCCGTTGTCAAAGCTGCTGCTCGGATGGTACCTTCCGGCAGAAGTACAGATTTACCACCCCGGCAGCAAAAAGACCGACATCACTTTAGCTGACTCCTCCATGCAGACTGACACTCCAGCTGCACAGACATTTACCCTGACAGATGATACCCAAGAGGGAAGCTGTCTGATCATACCGCGCACTGATGCTTCCAGTTATTTTTCAGAATACATGATCCTTGACTATATCACCCCGAATGGTAATTATGACGGTATGTTTTCTTCCGGCGGACTTCGTATTTATCACGTCGATGCCACCCTTGCAAACGACGAATACTATGCCCCCTATCTGACCGCTGATAACTACAGTCCTGTCTACGATTCCACCAATAACGGCAGGCGGATCTTAAGACTGGTCAATGACGGAAATGGCTTTTACCGGAACGGTGATGTGATTGATGGCACTGCCACAGGCTTGGGCTGGTATGACAACAACGGACAGGTGACCATTGATACCGGGTATACGATCACGGTTGACTCTGTATCTGCGGATCAGAAAAAATGTACCGTAACGATTTTGCCGGACAACTAAATAACTTTTTCCACCAACTCCAGACAAGAAGCCGCAAATTTTCTCCAACTCCCAACAAAAAGCCCGTCCCCCATGTCAGCTTCCTCACAGAATCCAAACATGAAAGACGGGCTTTCTATCTTACAGGTTGTCCACCTATATTATTTGTTGCCTAACTCAGCTTTTAATGCTGCTGTTAAAGCAGGAACGATCTTATTCAGATCACCAACCAGACCGTAATCAGCTACGTCGAAGATTGGAGCATCTTCATCTTTATTGATTGCGATGATCAGGTCAGAATCTTCCATACCAGCTACATGCTGGATTGCTCCGGAAATACCGATTGCAAAGTAGATCTGAGGACGAACAGTTTTACCTGTCTGACCTACCTGTAAATCAACTGGTAACCAGCCATTCTCTACAACTGCACGGGAGCAGCTTACAGTACCGCCAAGTACCTCTGCAAGATCTTCAAGAAGTTTGAAGTTCTCTTTGGAACCAACTCCACGACCACCGGAAACAAGGATCTTTGCTTCCATGATGTTTGCTGTGCTCTTAACAGCTTTTACGATATTTAAGATCTCAACATATCTGTTGTTTGGTGTAAATCCCGGATTGTATTCTACAACGTTTGCTTTTGCACCAGCGATCGGAGCGATCTTCTGCATAACACCAGGACGTACAGTTGCCATCTGAGGACGGTTGTCCGGGCAGGCAATTGTTGCGATGGTGTTACCACCGAATGCAGGACGTGTCATTAATAACTGATTGTGTTTCTGCTCTGATTCTTTACCAGGTGCAGCAACCAGTGGGAAATCACCGATCTCAAGAGATGTACAGTCTGCTGTCAGACCTGTTTTTACTCTTGCGGAAACAGTAGGTCCTAAATCACGACCGATTGCAGTTGCACCTACTAACATGATCTCCGGTTTGTACTCATTGATTACAGATGCTAATGCATGTGCATACGGCTCTGTTCTGTAGTCTTTTAATTCCGGATCATCTACAACGATAACTCTGTCAGCACCATACTCAGCTAACTGATCTGCTAAGCCTTTTACACCAGATCCAATTAATACTGCGGTTACATCAGTACCTAAATCTTTTGCTAAGTCTTTGCCTTTTCCAAGTAACTCAAATGCAACGCCATCTAATACGTTATCTACCTGCTGTGCAAAGACAAATACTCCTTTATATTCTTCTAATGCCATGTTATTCACCACTTTTCCTTTTTTTATTAGATAATGTGTTTCTCTTTGAATTTGCCGATCAAATATGCTACGGATTCTGCCGGATCAAGGTTTACTTTCTCACCAGCACCCTTTGCAACTTTATCAGATGCTTTTGCAATCTTAGTAGGAGATCCTTTTAAACCAAGATCAGAATCATCAACATCCTTTAAGTCTGCTCTTCCCCAAACGGTTACTTCTTTGTCAAATGCATCGAAGATTCCGCCTGGTGTCATGTAACGCGGCTCATTTAATTCAGAAAGAGCAGTTACCAGACAAGGCATTTTTGCTTTTAACTCATGATATCTGTCTTCGTACTGACGTTTTACAACAACAGAGTCACCCTCTACTTTGATGTCTGCTGCATAAGAGATAACCGGAAGTCCAAGATGCTCAGCGATCTGAGGGCCAACCTGTGCAGTATCACCATCGATAGCCTGACGTCCTGTGATGATCAGGTCATAATCTAAGTTACGAAGTGCACCAGCGATTGTAGTTGATGTTGCCCATGTATCAGCTCCACCTAATACGCGGTCTGTTACAAGAACTGCTTCATCAGCACCCATTGCTAATGCTTCACGAAGAACTGCATCAGCCTTTGGAAGTCCCATAGTAAGAACTGTAACTTTTGCTCCTGTCTCATCTTTGATTCTAAGTGCTGCTTCAAGACCAGCTTTATCATCTGGGTTCATGATAGCAAGCATTGCTGCTCTGTCAAGCGTTCCATCCGGGTTGAACTTAACGCCGCCCTTTGTATCAGGAACCTGTTTAATACATACTACGATATTCATGTATTTTCCACTCCTTATGTTTTATATGTTTAAATTTTACGCGGATTGATTCGAAACACTACGTGTTTCTCATGCGCGTTGCGCTCTCAAATGTCTGAAAAAAATATTCCATTCACGCAAGCGTGATTCCATATTTTTTACAGCCATTCTCAATCCGCTGGATCACGACTATTTCAACAATGCACCTGAAATTACCATACGCTGTACTTCGCTTGTACCCTCGTAGATCTCTGTGATCTTAGCATCACGCATCATACGCTCTACATCATACTCTCTGATATATCCGTATCCACCGAATAACTGAACAACTTCAGTTGTAACTGCCATTGCAGTCTCGGCTGCGAATAATTTAGCTTTTGCAGCTTCTACAGAATATACTTTCTGGGTAGCTTTTGCCATTGCTGCTTTGTAAACTAAAAGCTGTGCAGCTTCGATTCTTGCAGCCATATCAGCAAGTTTGAACTGTGTATTCTGCTGCTGTGCGATAGAACGGCCGAACTGTTTTCTCTCTTTTGTATAAGCGATAGCTCTGTCTAATGCACCCTCAGCGATACCAAGTGCCTGAGCAGCAATACCGATACGTCCACCATCAAGTGTGTGCATTGCGATCGGGAAACCTTTTCCTTCCGGTCCTAACAGATTCTCTTTCGGGATTCTGCAGTCTTCGAAGATCAGCTCATAAGTAGATGATCCACGGATACCCATCTTCTTCTCTTTTGTTCCGAATGAGAAACCAGGAGCTCCCTTATCTACGATAAATGCAGAGAAGTTTTTCTTCTTTCTGCCTCTCTTGTCCTCTGTGATGCTTGTGATAGCGATTACAATATAAACATCTGCAACTTTACCATTGGTAATGAAGCATTTTGATCCATTTAATACCCACTCGTCACCATCTAAAACAGCTTTTGTCTGTGCACCCTGTGCATCAGTACCAGCACCCGGCTCAGTTAATGCGAATGCACCTAACTTCTCGCCTGTTGCAAGTGGTTTTACATATTTCTGTTTCTGCTCTTCTGTACCATATGTCATGATCGGATCGATGCAGAGAGATGTATGTGCAGATACAACAACACCTGTGGTTGCGCAAACTTTAGATAACTCTTCTACGCACATAACGTATGTAAGAGGATCACAACCCTGTCCACCATATTCTTTCGGAACCGGGATTCCCATGAATCCGTATTTCTGCATTTTCTTAACCGTTTCTGCCGGGAAAGCTTCTGTCTCATCTGTTTCCTGTGCAAGCGGTTTTACTTCTGTTTCAGCAAATTCCTTGAATAAGGAACGCGCCATTTCATGTTTCTTGTCTAAAGTGAAATCCATGATCTAATTTTCCTCCATAAATATTTATTTTACTGAGCATCGACCGGAGTCTTTGTACGATCAGCATTGTATACATAGAATCCCTTGCCGCTCTTTGCTCCAAGGTTACCACCACGAACCATCTTACGGATCAGTGGGCATGCACGATATTTGCTGTCGCCTGTCTCTTTGTAAAGTACATCCATGATAGCAAGGCAGATATCAAGACCGATGAAATCACCTAACTCTAACGGTCCCATTGGGTGGTTAGCACCAAGTTTCATAGCTGCATCGATACCAGCGATATCGGAAACACCTTCCATTTTGATGAATGCAGCTTCATTGATCATTGGGATTAAGATACGGTTTACAACGAAACCAGCAGCCTCATTAACCTGTACCGGAGTTTTTCCGATCTCTTCAGAGATTTTCTTAATAGCGGAAACAGTTTCATCCGGAGTATTCACACCAGCGATAACCTCGATCAGTTTCATACGGTCTGCCGGGTTGAAGAAATGCATACCAACCATTGGACGGTTTAATCCGTTTCCGATCTCTGTGATGGAAAGACTGGATGTGTTAGAAGCGAAGATACAATCTGGTTTTGCGATCTCGTCTAATTCTTTGAAAGTAGTTTTCTTTACTTCCATGTTCTCGAAAGCTGCCTCTACGATCAGATCACAGTCTTTGCAAAGGTCTTCTTTTAAACCTGGAGTGATTTTTGCAAGGATGCCATCAACAGCTTCCTGTGTCATTTTTCCTTTTTCTACTAATCTTGCATAACCTTTTTTGATTTTCTCTTTTCCGCCTTCAGCCCACTCCTGCTTGATATCGCAAAGTGCTACTTCATATCCTTCTACCTGAGCAAATGCTTTTGCAATGCCCTGTCCCATAGTTCCTGCACCAATAACGCCAACCTTCATTTCGGTTACCTCCTGAAAATAATTATGTTAACTGTATGTTTAAAAAATGCAATCCCCGGGAAGTCATTCCCCGGGAATTACTATAAAAAACTATTATCTCTCAACGATTGTAGAGCATCCCATACCACCGCCGATGCAAAGTGTAGCAAGACCTCTCTTAGCGTCTCTCTTCTGCATCTCATGCAGTAATGTAACAAGGATACGGCATCCGGAAGCACCTACCGGGTGTCCTAATGCGATTGCACCACCGTTTACGTTTACTTTTGACATATCGAATTTCAGATCTCTTGCTACTGCGATAGACTGAGCTGCGAATGCTTCGTTTGCTTCGATCAAGTCCATATCATCAATGGATAAACCTGTTTTAGCTAATACTTTTCTTGTAGAAGCAACAGGACCAACACCCATGATCTCTGGCTCAACTCCGCCAAGAGCACCTGCTACCCATGTAGCCATTGGTGTAACACCAAGTTCTTTTGCTTTCTCTTCGCTCATAACAACGATTGCTGCTGCACCATCGTTGATACCGGAAGCGTTACCTGCTGTAACAAGTCCGCCCTCTTTACCAGAGCAGCATTTTAATTTTGCTAAAGACTCAGCAGTTGTGCCAGGACGTGGTCCCTCATCTTTTACGAAATCAACGATCTCTTTTTTAACTTTTACAGGAACCGGAACGATCTCATCATCAAATTTGCCTTCAGCGATTGCTTTCTCGCATTTCTGCTGGCTGTTTGCTGAGAACTCATCAAGTTCTTCTCTTGTAATGCCATATTTATCACATACGTTTTCTGCTGTGATCATCATGTGGTAGTGATTGAATGCATCTGTTAATGCATCATTTACCATTGTATCAATGATCGTTGCATTGTTCATACGATATCCAAAACGAGCTTTTGTCATAGCATATGGTGCCATAGACATGTTTTCCATACCACCTGCAACAACGATATCAGCCTCACCTGCCATGATCATGGTAGCTGCATCATTGACACATTTTAAACCAGAACCACAAACAACGTTGATCGTGATTGCCGGAACTTCGATTGGCAGTCCTGCTTTGATTGCTGCCTGACGTGCAACGTTCTGACCCTGAGCTGCCTGGATTACACAACCCATTTTTACCTCGTCAACCATCTCCGGTTTAACGTTTGCTCTTCTTAAAGCCTCTTTGATAACGATTGCACCTAAGTCTGCTGCTGGAGTATTGCTTAATGCTCCACCCATTTTACCGATTGCGGTACGGCAAGCACCTGCTAAAACTACTTTCTTTGCCATTTTGAATTCTCCTTTCAATTTAACACAAAGCTCTGCATTTGCAGAGAATTTGTTTCTTTCTCTTTCATTTTGCCGAAAAATGCTGTTAATTTTTTAACAATCTTTTTTAAAAAAATAAATTCAAACTTCCGATTGAAATTTATCTTTTTTCTCTTTCATTTTTAAAAGCTTATTTGCTATGTAATCAGCTATTTTTCTGCATTTCTTGTACTTTCATATGCTAACATATTTCACAATTAATTGCAATAGCTTTCTTTATTTTTCATCCTTGTAAACAATTTTTTACATCCTTTTTGCTCCATTTTGCGGGGTTTTTTGTTAAATTTTTATCATTTTATCATTTTGTTTAATAAAACACGTGATTACCTATAACTGTTCCTTCTATAATGCCGTTATTCACACGAAAATACAGACAATTTGTTGTGCTCGTTCCACCCAGCACCGCCTGTGCTGCACTCATACAATCAGAAGCAACTCCCTGCTCCAGACGGTATGCAAGACGACCGCTGGCAACCGGAGAGAACTGCCCTCCCTGATAAATCACACCGGAAACTGTATTCGGAAAATAGGAACTTCTGACACGGTTCATGATCACGCTGCCCACCGCAAGTTTTCCATCATATGGCTCGCCCCATGCCTCACACTGGATGATGGCAGCTAACAGATACGCATCGCTCTGGGCCGGTGCGTATGTCACATTCGACCTGTTTTCCTGTTCCTGCTTTTTGATGGCTGCAAGGCGCGCAGCATCCTCTTTTGCCTTCTGTATCTCAAGCTGCTTTTCGTATTCGATCATTTTCTTGATCTTTGCATCGATCGACTCCACATCGGACTGTGCATCTTCAATTTTCTCGCTGGATTCCTGTATCTTCTTCTGCGTATCCTCGATCAGGCTGTTGACTTTTTCCTGCTCTTTCTGTTTTTCCTGCTGTAATACAGTCAGTTCTTCCTTCTGCTTCTCGAGTTCCTTTTTCTGTTCTTTGATCTGCTCCGTGAGCTCCTGATATGCCGTAAGCATATTTCTGTCGTACTGATTGATTGCACTTGTATATTCCGCCTGATTTAAAAAATCTGCGATGGAGGACGCATGAATAAGCATGTCCCATACAGACTGATTGCCATTTTCATAAATATACTGAATGCGCACTTTCATATCTTCATACTGCTCTGCTGATCGTTCCTCGGAACGTTTCAGATCTTCCGCCGCCGTATTGATCTCGTCCTCTTTCTGTGCTGCCTGCTGCTCTAACTGGTTCATATCGGAAGTGATCGTATTTAACTGTCCATTCAGTCCGCTAAGGTCGCTCTCCAACCCCTGTTTTTCATTGGTCAGGCTGTCCACCTGATCTTTCGCATCTTCTTTCTGTTTCTTAAGGTCTGTGATCTGGTCTTTTGCCTTATCAATATCTTTCTGTGTCGTTCCTGCATGGACAGTTGCCGTAACAAGCATGCAGCCGGTCAGTATTCCTCCCAGGATTCTTCTCAAAAAATTGTGTCTCATGCTGTTCCTTTCGGCTGAACAGTAACCTTTCGGCTGCTGTTGTATTTTTCGTTCATTGTATTTCTTCTATTAATATGGTATTATAGCATGTAAAGCACAATATGAATATTAATTTTTTCACATACCATTATTGGGGGAATATTCAGGCATCTGGTGTCTGGATATGGTATAAAAAAGCCTGATAATCATCACAGGGGGAGGATTTACCTATGCAATTTGTAAAAACAGCAGATTTAAAACCCGGCATGAGACTTGCAAAACCAATCTACAATAAGATGGGTGTTCTTCTTTATGAAAGAGACACACTTTTAACCATGCAGGGTATTAACAGTATCGAAAACTTTGGTCTGATCGGTATTTTTATTCTTGAGCCGGCAGAGCCGGTACCGCCTCTTTCCAGAGAGGATCTTGAATTCGAACAGTTCCAGACGATATATGTTTTTAAACTAAAAGAAAATATGGATCGTCTGCAGGCCAATCAGGCACCTGTTTCGCTGAGCGATCTCGTCCGGGACATCCAGACACATTACGGCAGTCTTGATCACAAATTAAATTTTGCACAAAACCTGCGAAGTTCTGCAGATTTTGTTTACAAACATTCCATCAGTGTCGGCATTCTCTGTGCGATGATCACAAATCAGATGCATCTGCCTGCTGCAGAACAGACAGCCCTTATCACAGCTGCGCTTCTCTACGATTTTGGTTATCTGTATGTACCACAGACAGTGTTAGACAAGGGGGATGACCTTACAACAGCAGATAAGGATTTTATCCAGCTCAACTTAGAGCGCGGTTATGAAACGCTCCGCCCGGACCGTGGTGATTATAAATTCCCGGTACATACGCTTGATATCATCCAGCAGATCATTTTTAAAAACAGCCGTACTTTAAAAGTCAAAGAACCGGCAGACAATATCCGTCTTCTCGTCGATATTTTAGCAGTAGCGGACGAATTTGACCATCTGACCGCAATGAACATTAACAAACCGCCAATTTCAGAAATTGCTGCCATGGGACGTCTGAAAAAGGATAAAGCCACCTACAATCCGCTCGTACTTTCCGCTTTAGCAGAATGTATCCATATTCTTCCGACCGGTGCATGTGTTGATCTTTCCGATGGAGAAAAAGCCCTTGTGCTTGCAGAGAATCCGGCTGATTTTCTTCATCCGATGGTACTGAAGTTTTCCACAAACATGATATACGATTTAAGTGACCCGGTGATCAGTAAATCTTTAAAGATCACAGATATCATGAAAACTATGGACAACCGCATCGCTTTAGACAAAGATTCTGTCAAACAATTTGTCTCTGATGCCTATATCAAAGAAACGGCAGACCGTTTCCGCAAGGTTAAACTTCAGATTGCCCAGCACAAGCAAAGTGAGCTGGAACAGAAAGCTGCAAGTGCTTTAATGAGCAGTGCTTCCGTGATCCCACAGAATGCCGGCACAGAAAAATCACTGACACAAAAAAAGACACGCAAAAAAATGAAACTTCGTTAATCCGCGCGACTTTTTTCTATATGTTGGAGTGGATATTCCGGCGATATAAAAAACGACATGAAAGCAATTTCTTAACTGCTTTCATGTCGTTTTTTCATGTTGTCGCCAATATCCATATTCCGCAAAAGCAAAAACAGCACGCCTCCTTTTGGATTTGTGCTGTCTTTTCTATATTATAAGATTCAAAGAACTACAGGTTCAAAGAATTATAAATTCAAAGAACTACAAGTTTAAAGAATTATAAATTCAAAGAACTACAAGTTCAAAGAATTATAAATTCAAAGAACTACAAGTTCTTTACGGTCGCAATATCCACCGGTGTCAGATCATCGGTCGCAGTCTCTAAGCTGCGTGCCAACGCATTTGCCGTATCCATTGCTGTGATACAGTAAACACCTGTCTCGATTGCATTTCTCCGGATCAGGAATCCGTCTCTGGTCTTATCACCATTTCCCTGTGTCGGTGTGTCGATGACAAGGTCGATCTTATGTCCTAAGATTAAGTCCATAACGTTCGGTGACTCCTGAGAGATCTTGTTGACACGAAGTGCATTGACGCCGTGCTCCTGTAAATATTTTGCGGTGCTTCTCGTTGCGTAAATCTTGTAGCCAAGTGCCTCAAAACGTTTTGCAACACCGACTGCTTCCGGTTTATCTGCATCTTTTACTGTCATGATCATCTGTTTGTACTTCGGTAAAGTTACGCCTGCGCCAAGGAATGCTTTGTAGAGAGCCTCGTTGAAGGTCTTTGCAATACCAAGACACTCACCGGTTGATTTCATCTCCGGTCCTAAGGAGATCTCAGCGCCACGCAGTTTCTCGAAGGAGAATACCGGCATCTTGATCGCAATGTAATCTGCGGTCGGTGCAAGCCCCGGCTCATAGCCAAGTCCGCGGATGGTATCACCGATAATTACTTTCGTTGCAAGATCAACGATCGGAATACCGGTGACTTTGCTGATGTATGGCACAGTTCTCGAAGAACGCGGGTTTACCTCAATGACATATACCTGCTCATCCATAGCGATGAACTGGATATTGATCAGTCCGATGACATGCAGTGCCTGTGCAAGACGTTTGGTATACTCAACGATCGTCTCTTTGACATGGTCACTGATCGTCGGTGCCGGGTATACGGAAATACTGTCTCCGGAGTGTACACCGGTACGTTCGATATGCTCCATGATACCAGGAATTAAGATATCGGTTCCGTCACATACAGCATCGACCTCAATTTCTTTTCCCTGTAAATATTTATCTACGAGGATCGGGTGATCCTGTGCGATACGATTGATGATACCGATAAATTCCTCGATCTCATCATCGTTAAATGCGATCTTCATACCCTGTCCACCGAGTACATAGGAAGGTCTTACCAGTACCGGGTAGCCGAGACGGTTTGCAACTTCTTTTGCTTCCTCTGCGGTAAATACGGTTCCACCTGCCGCTCTTGGGATCTGTGTTTTCTCTAAGATCTCATCGAAAAGCTCACGGTCCTCTGCCGCATCGACATCCTCTGCTTTTGTTCCAAGGATCTTAACGCCCATCTTCATCAGACTCTCGGTTAATTTGATCGCGGTCTGTCCACCAAACTGCACGACAGCTCCGTCCGGGTTTTCCAGCTTTACGATGCTCTCTACATCTTCCGGTGTCAGAGGCTCAAAATAAAGTTTGTCAGCAATATCAAAGTCGGTAGAAACTGTCTCCGGGTTATTGTTAATGATAACCGTCTCCCATCCCTCTTTTGCAAATGCCCAGGTACAGTGTACGGAACAGTAATCAAACTCGATACCCTGTCCGATACGGATAGGTCCGGAACCAAGTACAAGTACTTTTTTCTTCGGATTTGTCTCAATGGCTTCGTTCTCGCTTCCGAATACGGAATAGTAGTACGGTGTGGATGCCTCAAACTCTGCGGCACAGGTATCTACCATCTTGAATGCTGCCACGATACCATTTTCATAACGCATGTCATGGATCTCTTTTTCGGTCTTTCCGGTCAGTTTTGCAATAACGCTGTCCGGGAACTCGATGCGTTTTGCTTCTTTTAATAATTCTACAGTCAAAGGCTCATTCTTTAACTGGTTTTCCATCTCAACCAGGATGGCAAGTTTGTCAATAAACCAGCGGTCGATCTTCGTGATCTCATGGATCTTGTCATAGCTTACGCCTCTGCGCAGTGCCTCTGCGATCACCCAGATACGGCGGTCATCCACTACATGCAGCTGCTCATCTAACTCTTTATCGGAAAGTCCGGTAAAGTCGTAAGACATTAAACTGTCCACATGCTGCTCTAAGGAACGGATTGCTTTCATCAATGCACCCTCAAAGTTATTGCAGATACTCATAACCTCTCCGGTTGCCTTCATCTGTGTGGTCAGGGTTCTCTTTGCCGTGATGAATTTATCAAATGGAAGTCTCGGAATCTTTACAACACAATAGTCAAGCATCGGCTCGAAACTTGCGTAAGTTTTTCCGGTAATTGCATTTTTAATTTCGTCTAAGGTATAGCCCAATGCGATCTTTGCGGCAACTTTTGCAATCGGATATCCGGTTGCCTTGGATGCAAGTGCAGAAGAACGGGATACACGCGGGTTAACCTCGATGACGCAGTACTCAAAGCTGTCCGGATTCAATGCATACTGTACGTTACATCCTCCGGTGATATTTAACTCGGAAATAATATTTAATGCAGATGTACGGAGCATCTGGTATTCCTTATCGCCAAGTGTCTGGGAAGGTGCAACAACGATGGAATCACCGGTATGTACACCGACCGGATCGATATTTTCCATGTTACACACGGTGATACAGTTGCCGTTCGCATCACGCATTACCTCATACTCGATCTCTTTCCATCCTGCGATACAACGCTCTACCAATACCTCTCCGACACGGGAAAGACGCAGACCGTTTGTTAAGATCTCAACCAGCTCGGTCTCGTTATGTGCGATACCACCGCCACTTCCGCCAAGCGTATATGCCGGACGAAGTACGACCGGATAACCAATGGTATTGGTAAACTTGATACCATCTTGTACGTTGTGTACGACCTGGGATGCTGCACAAGGCTCACCGATCTTTTCCATGGTATCTTTGAATGCCTGACGGTCCTCTGCTTTAAAAATCGTCTCTGCTGTTGTACCGATCAGTCTGACATTATATTTTTCAAGTATGCCTTTTTCCTCTAATTCCATACCGAGGTTTAATCCGGCCTGTCCACCTAAAGTCGGCAGTACGCTGTCCGGTTTTTCTTTTGCGATAATCTTCTCTAAGACGGATACCGTAAGCGGCTCAATGTAAACCTGATCTGCAATATCTTTATCTGTCATGATCGTCGCCGGGTTTGAGTTTACCAGCACAACCTCAACGCCTTCTTCTTTTAATGAGCGGCATGCCTGTGTACCTGCATAGTCAAACTCTGCAGCCTGTCCGATTACGATCGGGCCGGAACCAATTACTAAAACTTTTTTTATGTCATGATTTCTTGGCATTAATTCTTCCTCCTAAAATTTGTTAAACAATAACGTAAGAATTTTTCTACATCATCGAAATAAAACGATCAAACAGGTATGCAGAATCCTGCGGTCCCGGACACGCTTCCGGATGGAACTGTACGGTAAAAATGTTTTTGCCTACATAGGAAAGTCCCTCATTGGTTCCATCGTTTACATTCACAAATGCCGGTTTCGCGATCACCGGATCAAGTGTATCCGTATCTACCACATAACCGTGATTCTGGGAGGAAATATATACTCTTCCGGTTTCTAAATCTTTTACCGGATGGTTGCCGCCACGGTGTCCGTATTTCATCTTATGTGTGTCAGCGCCGGTTGCAAGTGCCATCAGCTGATGTCCTAAGCAGATTGCAAAGATTGGTGTATCGGAGTCATATAATTTTTTGATCTCAGCAATGATCTCCTTGCACTCCTTCGGATCTCCAGGTCCGTTACTTAACATGATTCCATCCGGATTTGTTGCAAGGATCTCTTCTGCAGTCGTATGTGCCGGATAGATCGTCACTTCACAGCCGCGTTTATTTAAAGACTGGGCAATATTATTTTTTGCTCCAAGGTCAAGCAAAGCAACTCGCTTGCCATTTCCTTTTAATACTCGTTTTTCACTGCAGGTAACTTTGTCCACAACATTACCTGTCGTGTATGCTTTTAATCTGGGAATAATTTCTTCTATATTATAGTTATTATTCGTGGTGATCATACCATTCATGGTTCCCTTCTCACGAAGGATCTTGGTCAGTGCACGGGTGTCGATCCCTGCTATACCCGGAATGTCATATTTCGTGAGGAAATCCTGAATTGTTCCCTCCTCACGGAAGTTACTCGGCATTCTTGATAACTCCCTTACGATATATCCATCCGGCCACGGTCTGCCTGACTCCATATCCGGTGTGATTCCATAATTTCCAATCAGCGGATAAGTCATAACAACCGCCTGTCCCGCATATGACGGATCAGTCAGAACCTCCAGATAACCTGTCATCGACGTATTAAATACGATCTCACTGATGACTTCCCTAGTAGAACCTATACTTGTTCCGGTAAATACATTCCCATCTTCGAGTATTAAATGAGCTTTCATTCGTTTCCCTGTCCTTTCACTTTTTTTCCAAAAAAAAAAACGTCGCCGTTTTTCTTCTTTTTCCATCCAGACAGTCCCCTGACTGAACTTTCCCTTATTAGTACCTATAGTCTTTTTCTTAAATTGTAAAAAGTGTATCATATCATAAGACTTTTTTCAACCTTTTTCCAAAAACAAATAGTACCAAGATTTTATGTATATTTATACATTATTTCCAAATCCACAGAAAGCGGCAGTATGTGCTGCCCACACGCAGGAAAATTTTATTACCAAAATGTCATGCAAGACATACATAGTAACAGACTTTCCTGATTTTCCCGCAGCAATGGGCAGCCGGCGTCTTATATCATCTTCTGAAACGCAAGGATTACAAACAACACGCCTCCAAGCCACGATACATCGGCTTTCCACCGCTTAGATGCCTGCATGCCAATCCTGCATCCGCAAAGTACTGCACAGAAACTGACGACAAAACTTCCAAGCACCGTAAGAAAAATATACTTTCCGCCAAATCCTGCACCCAGCCCTCCAAACATCCCATCCAGTGACATTGCAAGTGCAAAAAATACAGCCTCCACACACGACATGGTCGCCGAATGGTCGCGGTCTGCCATTACCGGATTGTTGTAGATACTCAGAATAAAACTGAGCTGTGAAAAAGAGATTTTGACTTTCTTGCAGAGGAACTTATGACGCTCAATATATTTTCTGATCGCATACTCTGTCAGCTTAAAAATTCCCACTGCAAGCAGTCCGCAAAAACTTAAGTATAATGCATATTTTTTTAAAAGTATCCCCTGTAACGCCATCCCCGCATAAAGTGATATCCCTAATATTCCACTGCAGACCGTGCTGATGCATAACGCTGCCACAGATCCGATCTTTATCTGCTCACTCCCACACGCCACACACGCCACAAAGACATCCACACTGACAGCTGTGATCAAAAGAATTACCTGCACTTTTTTCTACCTCAGACATAAAACCTTCTGTTTTATCATATGTCAGAGATTCAAAAATGCATCTTTACCTTTGATACTGTTCTCCATTTCCGAATAACTCATTACAAAGAATCAGCCAAAATTCCAGCTTTTCACACTGTTATCTCAGTCAAGTCTTTCGACAATACCAAGGACTTTCTGATATGCCGCCGCCACCTCATCCAAAAGCGGTTTAAGCTCCCTTTCCGGTTCGCCATCCCTAAGTTCTTCGCATAACTCCTGTGCCGGAACCAAAAGCGGTGTCAGTCCCAGATTCATTGCCAGCCCCTTTAAATTATGTATATGTGTAAACGCCTGCTCATAATTCTTTTCTTCCAGCGCCTTACACAGCGACTCATAATTCGTATCCGTCAGAATCAGTTTTAAAAATTTCCCGATCCTCTCCTCCGTCTTTAGCCGCCGCAGCACTTCGTGCAGATCCGCGCCCATTTCTTCGTAACATTCACTTAACGTCATATTCCTCTCCATTTCCACGCTGCTTTTGCGTATCTCAAATTCGTGTGTAAGCACAAATCTATGTGCAAACAATCTTACTTTTCACACTCTTCCGTTTTCATAAAAAAAGCAGACCCGTGAACCGCCTTCCATGTGATTCACGACCTGCTTTTCTTTTTACGCTACACGAATGACATTCAACACTTCCCCATATGCTGCTTTTTTGTTCTCTAAAGCCTCTTCTGTCATCACTTCGGTCACAAAACCAAGCTCTCCTGTAACACCCTGTGCATCAATATATTCTACATTTCCAAATACTTTTTCCACAGATGCCTTATCTGTACCTGACACTCTGACAAAGAAACGGTTCTCTGCGCTGCGGTAATCTACCAGCTCTAATTTCTTTGAGCTCCACTTAACCGGTATATTCTTGTCAACATTCTTTGCCATCTCCACAACATCTGCTACAACCGCACTGGCTGTCGGAAGTTTTCCGGCACCGCTTCCGTAAAACATTGCATCCCCAAGTACATTTCCATGAACAAAAATTGCATTGAATACGCCGTTTACATTGTATAACGGGTGCTCTTTCGGCAGTAAGAACGGTGCTACCATTGCCACATATCCGCCATCTGTTTTTTTGCTCGTAGCAAGAAGTTTGATTGCTCTTCCCATGGCTTTCGCATATTTGATATCGGTTGCAGAAATATGTGTGATACCCTCTGTGTGGATATCTTCAAAATCTACCTGCTGTCCGCAGGCAAGTGAGGTTAAAATTGCAATTTTTCTGCAGGCATCATATCCTTCAATATCTGCTGTCGGATCTTTCTCTGCATAGCCTTTTGCCTGTGCGTCTTTTAATACCTCGTCAAAATCCGCACCCTTTTCTGACATCTCTGTCATCATATAGTTTGTTGTTCCGTTAACGATTCCGGTGATCTCCTCAATCTCATCGGCAGTCAGACAGGAATTTAACGGGCGGATGATCGGAATACCGCCGCCAACACTCGCCTCAAACATAAAGTTGACATTTTTCTCTTTTGCAAGGGCGATCAGCTCAGCACCTTTTTCTGCTACCAGCGCTTTGTTTGAAGTGGTGACATGTTTTCCGGCTTCTAACATTGCTTTTACAAAGGTATAAGCCGGTTCCACACCTCCCATGGTCTCAACGACGATCTTTACCTCAGGATCTTCTGCAATCGTCTTATAGTCGTGTACGATCTTATCCTGGATCGGATCTCCCGGAAAATCTCTTAAATCCAATACATATTTGATCTCTACCGGCTCTCCGACACGTTTTGCTATGCTGCTTCCGTTGATGTCAAGTACTTCCACAACACCAGAACCGATTGTTCCATATCCCATTACTGCTGCTTTCATTTTTCATCCTCCAAGTTCGTCTGCCAGACTATCGCTTCCATTCTCTCAGACAGACTTTATTATCTTTCTATCATTTTACACATCTTACATGCATATTTTATGAACTACAATATATGACGCATCTGCCATGTCTTATTCTCTTGCAAGAATCTTCACATAATGAATACCTTCCTGTTCCTCAATGTGCTCTAACATTTCAGCCACATCACCAGTCTGTGGCAGGACATCCACACTGAGTGTAAGAGAAGCGATACCGTTGATCGGTATACTCTGATGTATCGTAAGAATATTAGCATGAAACTCTGCTACGGTCTTTAATACAACGGATAACAGCCCCGGTTCATCATCCAACTGAATGACAAGCGTAATTGTCCTTCCCTTTGCCGTATCATGAAATGGAAAAATATCATCTTTATATTTATAAAAAGAACTCCTGCTGATGCCAACTTTTTCTGTTGCCTCCTGCACGGATGCAATCTTACCGGATTCAATCAGCCGCTTTGCCTCGACCACCTTTAAGAGGACTTCCGGAACTGCTTTTTCTTTCAGCACATAATACTGACCTTTTTCTTTCATGTGACTCTATCCCTCTCTTTAGAAATTCATCTGTTGTGTTTGTTGCACGCTGACACTTGTCCTCATGAGGAAGATAATAACATAAAGAGGCTGCATACGCAACCTCTTTTTTATCATGTCAGAAACATTTTTTTATTATGCTGTTAAAATTTTTTACTGCCTCCACCATGTTTTACGCCGCTGCTGCTCGTATGTACCGTACTCCTGCCGCTGTCTTCTGCTTTCTTCTCTTCTATATGACGGTGTGTCACAACAGTGTTCACAAGCACATCGCTGTGTTTCTTTATATTCACTGTTCCGGACTCGTGAGCGTCATATTTATATTTGCCATTCCTTAATTTACAAAATAGTACAAGCACCAGGAATACAATAGCGCCTGGGATCAGAGCTAAAACAACGGATGTGATGACATATTCTGCCGGCGTGATCTCAATATCCGTCTCCTCATACTCATACTGATTTGACGGGATTCCTTCATCATAATAAACCAGCACATCTTTTAACATTACAGACAGACACTGTTCATATTCTCCATCTGAGATCGGTTCATATCCGTCATTTAAAATATCTTCAATACGCACATCCGTAAGATACCTGATTGCAATGCCACCGGTAGAAATACAGATTTCACGGTTCTGCATATCGATCAGGAGTGCAACACCATCACCGTTTTCTGCAATCGCATCAAAGAAATCATCCGCATATTCCTGCGTGGTTTTTCCATTTGTGTCATCCGTCGTCAACATCAGCATATTCCATCCGGTCTTCTCTCCCGCAGCGTCCAGTTCACTCTCAAGCGTCTCGATCTCTTCCGGTGTCAGAAGCGCAGCATCATCATATACCGTCTGTTGTGAAACATTTTCTTCTGCTGCAAAGCATACATGCTGTCCGCCTGCTGCAAGTAAAATCGTAAACAGCCAGGCAAATACAATACCCTTTAAACATAAAAATCTTTTCTGTCTCATGCTAGCCCTCCCAGTAATAAAATGACCAGTGTTACCAGACTGACGATTCCACTGACAAGTGAGATTTTTTTATAGTCGATCGGGAGTTCGCCGTACACCTTTCCAGTCTGTCCGTTCATGGAAAAATAATAGATTTTTCCGTTTTTCGCCTTGTATGTAATTGTCCATACCGGCAGAAGCGTATACGACCACTTTTCTTTTAATGCCCGGAAATCGGCATTTTTTACCGACACGGAACTGTATCCATTTATTTGTTCCCGCATCAGTTTCTCTGCACTCTCACGCGCTTCCTGCTGCACTTTCTTTTCTATCTGTTTTTTCTCAATATCACGCTTTTCTGCCAGAAATCCAGACAGAAATCCAAGCTGAAACTTTTTCACATCCTTAAAATCATAAGGCATTACACCGCAGATCAGCTCCTGATTTGCCTTTCCAAGTGCATTTTCCGTCAGGTTTTCAAGTTTTACATCACCTTCTCTTGATACCTGATAATACTTTGTCTCCGTATATTCCGTGTTTCCGGTTCGCCACACGCGGACATTTCTCGCCTCGCCCTGCATTTTTCCCTCCAGTCTGGTATTGTAATGCCAGTATGGAAAATATACACCTGTGATACTCTCGACCTGCTTTTTGTTATAAAAGGCACGCGGGACAAATTTTTTCTTGCAGACATAATCTTTAAAACCTTTTTCTGCATCTTCCCGCGACACAGAAAACGGAATCACCTGATCCGGCAGGAATTTACCTTCCAGCCGTCCGCCAAGCACGACCGGATTATGGCAATAATAACAGAAAGTCGCCGCTGTAGTGGCATCCGTCACAATCTGTGCACCACAGCTCGGACAGGTATAGGTCACTGCATCAGCTTCCTTCCCTGCTTCTTTATCTGACTCTTTATTTTCCGTGTTATCTTTTTCTGCTCCACTACCTGCTTTATTTCCCGGCTGGCTCTGCTTCTTATCCTCCGGTTTACCTGATGCTTTTCCTGCGCCCGCAGCATCTGCATTTTGAGGTTCCGTCGTCTGTGCCGGCTTCATGGCATCTAACTCTTCCTGTGAAAACAGACTGAAACAATATTCACATTTATACTTTTGTGTGGAAGGATCAAAAATCAGTTCTCCATCACAATTTGGACATTTAAAACTGATCACTGCCATAATTAGTCCCTCGCTTTTCCACAGTTACTGCAGAATTTTCCTTTGTTGACCTGACCACATTCACACGTCCACTCTGCTGCCGGTGCCGGTTTTCCACACTCACTGCAGAATTTTCCTGTATTGACATGGCCGCATTCACATGTCCACTCATTCTTTGGTGCAGGCGCCGGTTTTCCACATTCACTGCAGAATTTTCCCGTGTTGGTGCGGCCGCACTCACAGGTCCATGTGCCCGCTGCACTGCCTGCCGGATTTGGCTGGCTCTGGTTCATGGCTCCCGCATTCTGCCCCTGATTCATGCCTCCTGCCATCTGGCTCTGTGCTGCATTTCCATACATCTGCCCCTGCTGATCCTGCGGTGTCTGAAGTGCGCCAAGTCCTGACAACGTCTGGTTCATCGCATTCATGCCCATGCCGACTCCCATAAACCCGTTCATGGCTCCTGCTGCATTGCTTCCTGCATCACGCACACCCTCGGTCAGATTTTTGACTGCCATACCGCGCATTACATTGAAGTCACCACCGAGCATTGCGCCCTCATTTCTCATGTTGATGAGTTTCTGGGACTCCTCATCATAAGATACGCTCGCAATACCGACACTCTGGATCTCCATACCGCGCATCTGGTTCCACTCTTCATCGAGCGTATTCGCCATATACTTTCCAAGTTCTCTTGCTTTTGAAGTCACATAGGAAATTCTGGTCCCGTCCGCTGACATCTGGTTGATAGATGCCTGCAGTGCCTCTAAAAACTCGGACAGATACTGTTCATTGATGGATGAGATCTCCACATGATCCTGATTTTTCGGGATGGCTTCCGCATAGAACTGCAGCGGATTGGTGACTTTGATGGAATAAGTTCCATGTGCACGCAAAAACAATTCTGCGTTATAAAAATTATCAAAATAATTGATCGGATTTCTGGTACCGAATTTGATTCCTTTGATCTCCTGCAGATTGATAAAAAATACCTTCTGCATCGTCGGCGTCTGTCCGCCGAATTTGAAACGATTGAATGTTTCTTTTAAAGATTCTCCAAATTCACCGTTGAACATGGATGGCATGGATGAATTATCCACTTTATAATATCCCGGCTCTGCCGTGTAATCTACGATCTTTCCACCGTCTACGAGCATCATGAACTGATTGTCATACACATGAATGATCGAACCGTTGCTGACCGTATCCGGCGTTCCCTTCCGGTTCTGTCCTTTTCGGATCAGCACACCGCTCGTAAAGACAGTGTTGTCCCCCATGTCATCTGCTTCGTAAACTTCTAACCACTGATCGGCAAGACCTCCGCCGATCGCCTGCGTAATTGCCCTGATAATTCCCATAATTAATCCTCCTTGTTTTGCGGAGCAAAATGCGACTGCCTTTGCAGAAGCAGAGGATTTTCCTCCAATGTTTTCCACCATTTGTTATGAATGATGGTAGTCCGTCTCATCAAAACTATGTAATGTCCATACTTTCAGGTTCAAAAGCGTCACCGCCGAACCACAGTACTCACAGTAAGCTGCGCCGAGATTTGTGATCGGCGCACCGCAGTTCGGGCAGGTAGTTCCGACTGCATTGTCCATTCCTGCAAGTTTTTCATTCTGAATATACATAAGCTGTACATTATATCTGGTCTGTTCCGTCAGCTCTTTACTGCCGCTTAAGACTTTTCCCGCTTTTTCACAGTAATGCAGATACCCGACTGCACTCTGGAATGTAATCACACAGGTACCCTGCTTTTTCTCATAATTGGCAATCTCTGTCTGATGAATCTGTATCTGTTCGTAGTGCTCTGTGACTGCCTCCGTCTCATTTTCACGGATTCTGTTTTTGATCTGCGCTAAAAATTCTTCCGAAACGCCATCTTTTATCTGTCTTTCAAAAATGCCGGCATCTGCGGCAGAGATTGCCTGCAATGCCAGCATGAGTGCATTTTCCACTTTATCCTTAAACTGTTCGATATGAAAATCAGGAAAATCTCTCTGGATCTGCGGCAGAAAAATCCGTGTCATCGCAGAAACGGATTTCGGTGTTACCGCAAGCTCTTTTGCCTGTTGTTCTAATCCCTCTGTGATGGAATCTGTGCCAAACGCCATGCGGGACAATCTACGCAGTTTTTCCCGCACGATCCGGTATGCCGCATATCCCGCGCCACAGGATATGCAGACAACAAAGACAATCACAAGGAGCGTGACCGTTCCCTTACTCATCGTCTCCTCCAAGTCCCTTCGGGCATCCAAGTGAAAGCCATTTCAGGTAACCATTGATAAAAATATCAATCTTTCCATCCATGACGCTGTCTACATTTCCGGTTTCTACACCGGTTCTGTGATCTTTTACCATCGTATATGGCTGCATAACATAAGAACGGATCTGGTTACCCCAACCGATCTCCGTTACCTCTCCACGGATATCTGCAGCTTTTTCCGCATTTTCCTGCTGCTTTAACAAATACAGTTTTGCCTTCAACATCTGCATTGCCTTATCCTTGTTCTGGAACTGGGAACGCTCATTCTGGCACTGTACCACGATTCCGGTCGGAATATGCGTAATACGGATTGCGGAAGATGTCTTATTGATATGCTGTCCACCGGCACCACTTGAACGGTAGGTATCGATCCGCAGATCGTCCTCATTGATCTCAACGTCAAGATCTTCCTCGATATCCGGCATGACATCGCAGGATACAAACGAAGTCTGACGCTTACCCGCCGCGTTAAACGGTGAAATTCGCACCAGACGGTGTACACCCTTTTCGGATTTCATATAACCGTATGCATTTTCTCCATTGATCTGGAATGTGATGGATTTAATACCGGCTTCCTCCCCGTCAAGGGAATCTAAAACCTCCACAGAAAATCCTTTGTCCGATGCCCATCTTGTATACATGCGGTAAAGCATTGCCGCCCAGTCACAGGACTCCGTGCCTCCGGCTCCTGCATGCAGTGAGACGATCGCACCATCCGAATCATATTCCCCGGATAACAAAGTCTTGATACGGATACCCTCATAGGTCTTCGTAAATTCATCGAGCATTTCCTGGATCTCCGGGATCAGGGAAGCATCATTTTCCTCATATCCCATCTCGATCAATGTCTCAATATCCTCAAATTCTGTCTTTAAGGATGCATAAGTTGCGACATCATCCTTCATGCTCTTTAATTCTTTCATTTTTTTCTGGGAAACGACCGGATCATCCCAAAAATTTGGGGCCTCCATTTCCCTTTCTAATTCCTGGATCCGCTGCTCTTTATTAGCCAGGTCAAAGTGAATCCCTCACTTCCTGCAGCGGTTCCCTGTATGTGTTCAGGGTCACTTTAAATTGATCAAGTTCTACCACAGTATCACCTCTTTCTGATATTTAAGATTTGTTTCTATTGTAAAGTATGCGCGCTTTTTGCGCAATGCCTTCTCCCTATTTTTAAGAGAATCGCAAGAAGTAAAAGACCGATCGCGGCTCCTGCCGTATCAATGCAGACATCCGTAAACTGTCCGGAACGCCCCGGGATAAACAGCTGATGAAACTCATCTGTCGATGCATAGCAAAAGGCAAATCCAAGTGCCGCGATATAATGCACTTTCTGTCTCATTTCAAATGTTCCTGAAAATGCAAATGCAAGCCATCCTAAAATCGCATATTCTGTCATATGTGCAGCTTTCCGGATGGGATACTCAATGTTTCCTGCAATATTTCCAATCTGGTCTGTCGTCAGTCCCCAGTTAAAAATTTCATCTGTATCTTCGACCAGACGGTAAGAGATCGTACCGCTGATCTCGGAAGATTCCGTCGCCGGCTGATTGGAAAACCAAAATATGATGATCATCCAGCCTGCCAGCATGATCCCCAGAATCAGCCGCATTACTGTTTTATTCATTTTCCGCTTAATTCCTCCGTGAGTACTTCCACTGCTTTCTGGATCTGGTTGTCATATTTCACATCATATTCTGTTCCATCCGGATTGAGATATTCATATTCAAGTTCAATATCCGGATCAATTCCGACTCCATGGATATAATTTCCATTCGGTGTAAAATATTTTGCTGTGGTAAGTTTCACCGCATCTCCGTCCTCAAGCGGGAAGATGGTCTGAACAATTCCTTTTCCGAATGTTGTCGTTCCGATCAGTGTTCCATATTCATAGTCCTTGATTGCTCCGGCTAAAATCTCGGATGCACTTGCACTGTCCCCATTGATAAGAACCGCCAGCGGATACTCCATGTAAGTATCCCCGCTTGATGTATAAGTCTCACGGTGACCATTTTTATCCTCTGTATACACAACCGTACCCTCAGGAAGAATATCATCTAAAATCTGTACAACAGCAGTAACAAGTCCGCCGCCGTTATAGCGCACATCCAGAACAAGCGCTTTCATTCCCTCGCTATCTAATTCTGCCACAGCTTTTTCAAACTGGTCTGCTGTTTCTGTTTCAAAAGAATCGATATGAATATAACCGATGTTATCACCAAGCATCTGGGAAGATACGCTCGGCAGTGTCACATTTTTGCGCTCCACGTCAAAGGACAGATTTTCCCCGGTTGAAGGACGATATACCTCCAAATGTACCGATGTTCCCTCCTCGCCACGGATCAGTTTTACCAGCTCTGTCACTTCCATGCTGGTCGCATCTGTTCCGTCGACCGAAGTGATCACGTCATCTGCAAGCAGTCCGGCTTCATCGGAAGGTGTTCCCTCATATATTTTTGAAATGGATACCACCATGGTATCCGGATCCTGTCTGAGGCCTGCACCAATTCCGTAATACTGTCCGGTAGTGCTCACCTGCATCTGTTTGTAATCTTCCTCATTATAATAGACGGAATATTTATCTCCAAGCCCGCTGATCATCCCTTCATACAGTCCATCTTTTAATTCGGTATCATCCACATTATCATAATAATACATATCCGTGTATGCCTTCAGTTCATTGATCTTCTGAACTGTTTTTGTATCCAGTATTGAATCTGTCTTAGCGGTTGCATTCGTTATGTAAATTTTCGTTCCCGTTATTTTAGTGACCACGTTCAGTGCGACAAAGCCAACAAAAATCGTCCCTGCAATACCGCAGGCCACACCTTTTGCCATCTGTCCTTTTTTGCTTTTCTTCGGTTCTCCGATTTGCTCTGGCATAATCTCCGGAACCTGCTGCTCATTTTTATTTTCCATATTCTGTCTCCATTCCTGCGCTGTTTTTATGTTGATTTTTATGCTGCCGTTTTACGCTGCCATTCACACCTGTTGTGTGACCAGCCGCATTTTTATTTCATATTGCCTTTTATACTACACTCCACATTACTTATCATATCATTCATATGTGAAGATTCGCTGTCCTACTACACAAACCCTACTCTCTTATAAGGATTTGGATGTCAAAAGGTGGTTCACAATTTGACAATCCCAAAATTAAAAGCCACCTTTTGACACCCAAATCCAACCAATTTAAAAAGGACCACCGCGCATTGCGGCAGTCCCAAAAACATCCGCATCATCTGCCCAGATAACTCCACGGGCTGACATAGCTTCCGTTTAATGATACACCAAAGTGTAAATGATTTCCAGTAGAAATACCGGTACTTCCGACCTGTGCGATCGTCTGTCCTGCTGAAACCGTCTGTCCAGGCGAAACAAGAAGTGCAGATGCATGCATATATACGGTATACAATCCGCCGCCATGATCGATCATCACATAGTTACCGGCAGCACTGCTGTAAGCCGCAGTCGTAACCGTTCCATCCGCCGCAGCCACGATCGCAGCGCCTCCGGACGCACCGATGTCAATTCCTTTATGATTGGAAGAAGCGCCTCCCATCGGCGACACACGCGTTCCATAATCACTGGTCACACGCGTACTGCTCGGACACGGCCAGGTAAACACACCTCCGGTATAATGGTTATCCTGTTTACCGGCAGCAGCCTTCTCTGCCTCAATGCGCCTGATCTCGGCAATGATCTCCTCCTGCGCCTGAATCTCCGCAGCATAATAATCCGCGTCGCTCTGTGCAGAATCAATGTTTCCCTCAATTCCGGCAAGTTCCGTCTCCCGCTGCTTCATAAGCGCTGCAACTGAAGCCTTTTCCTGCTCCACAGAGGCTTTCTCCTGCTCCACTTCTTTTTTCATTTCCTCTAACGTGGCATAGTCTTCTTCTAACTGCTGTTCCACGCCGTCAATATAGGCAACCGTCTCCTGATATTCCTTTAGCTTTTTCCGGTCATATTCCTGGATCTGTATGATATACTCAGCAGAATTTAAAAAATCCGAAAAACTTTCCGAATCAAAAAGTGCCTCAAAGTAAGACTCCTGTGCATTCTCATACATAAACTGTATGCGCACTTTCATGTCCGCATACTGCTGCTCTTCCTGCTTTTTTGCATCTTCAAGCTGGTCTTTTGTGTCCTCGATCTGATCCTTCTTCTCTGTCAGCTCCTGATTTTTCTGTGCAAGCTGGTTTTCTAAAGCTGTGATCCGGCTCGAAATATTCATGAGCTGCGTATTCAGATCATTTACTTTTGCCTGCACATCTCCCTTGGACTCTTTTAGCTCGTTTATCGTCTGTTTTGCCTTTTCCAGAGCTTTTTCCAAAGCCGCTTTTTCCTGCTGTGCCTCTTTTAAAGAAGTGGATGTATTTTCACTTTTCTTTGCGCTGCTGTTTTCTGCTGCTGACGTCATCTGCACTGTGGCAGCCATGCCGGTCATCACAATAAGCAATACCGCCGTTATCCTGTGTATCCATTGCCTTTTATTAATTATCATACCTTTAAATGTTTGCGGATCGTAATCCGGCTTCCGATAAATCCAATACCAACACCAAGTAACAGTGCCACAGGAACCAATGTGTGGAATACCTGGTCCACACTTAAAAACTGGATCATATTGCTGATAAATTTAAACTTATCTCCAATATATAATATGATCTTCTCATATAAAACATACAAAATGCCAAGCGGGATCGCCGCTCCGATCAGTCCGATCACAATTCCCTCAACAACAAACGGTGCCCGGACAAAATAATCTGTCGCACCGATCAGTTTCATGATACCGATCTCTTCACGGCGCACGGAAATACCGACTGTAATCGTATTGCTGATCAGGAAGACCGCAACACCGAGCAGGATCAGAATGATACCCGCGGAAATATAACCGATCAGACTGTTAAAATCGGTCAGTGTGTGCGCAACCATCTCCGACTGCTTTACTGAACGGATTCCATCTATAGACTCTAAATAAGTTACCAGCGTACTCTGCATTGATATATCATTCATATAAATGGAATAGCTTGCTGAATTGGCAAGCGGATTATCGCCTGCAAAACTTGAAGCAGCATCTTCATTTCCATCAAAATAAACATCCTTAAAACTTTCCCACGCTTCATCTGCAGATGTATATTCGCAATGTGATACCTCAACACGCTGCTTGATCAGATCACCGATTTCCTCAATGCGCTGTTCTGAGATGCCCGCATCAAAAAATACTGTGACTGCAACACCGGATTCCGCATCCTTTACCATCGCCTGGAAGTTGGTCACGATCGAATAGAACAGACCAAACAGAAAAATACAGGCCGTCATCGTCGCTATGGATGCAAGCGAAAACATTTTATTTTTCCAGATGTTGACAAGTCCCTGTTTAATCGTATAGAAAAAAGTACTAATCCTCATAATCGTAGTCCCCCTCGCGTTTTAATACATCACGCTCAGTCAGGCTGCGGCTGATGGCATTATCGCCTGTCACAATACTGCTGGCTGTATCACTGTCATCCACGATCACACCCTTTTGCATGGTGATGACACGTTTGTTCATGGCTTTTACGATTTCAAGGTTATGTGTAACAACGACAACCGTTGTGCCATTGTTATTGATCTCCTCCATCAGTTTCATGATCTCCCAGGCATTATTGTTATCGAGATTACCGGTCGGCTCATCCGCAAGCAGGATCTTTGGCTTATTGATCAGTGCCCTTGCGATTGCAACTCTCTGCTGCTCACCACCGGATAACTGTTTGGGATAAGAACGATACTTTGCTGCCAGTCCTACCATGGAAAGCATCAGTGGTACATTCTTTTTGATGGAACGTGTGGACTCTCCGATGACCTTTTGGGCAAATGCGACATTATCGTAAATATTGCGGTCCTTTAACAAGCGGAAATCCTGAAATACCACGCCGATCTTACGACGGAATTTCGGGATTTGTCTTCGCCTGATCTTATTTAATTTCTGACCGTTTATCGTGATCGTACCCTCCGTCGGTTCAAGTTCCTTCAACAAAAGCTTGATCAGCGTAGATTTTCCAGAACCACTGTCCCCGACGATGAATACAAATTCTCCTTCCTCAATGTTAAGACTCACGTCATTAAGCGCAGGTATTCCCGCGGAGTACGACTTGCTGACATGTTCTAACTTAATCATAGTGCTTCTCCATTTCTAGTAGTCCAATGACTCCATGTACTTCATATATTTTACTACCATAAGTGCGATCTTAAATGTAATAGCATCTTCAAACACACGCAGATCAAGTCCGGTTGCCTTCTGCAGCTTGTCCAGACGATATACCAGCGTGTTACGGTGGATATAAAGCTGTCTGGAAGTCTCTGAAACATTCAGACTGTTCTCAAAGAACTTATTGATCGTTGTAAGTGTCTCCTCATCGAACTCATCCGGTGATTTCCCGTCAAAGATCTCCTTGATAAACATCTTACAGAGCGGGATCGGGAGCTGATAAATCAAACGTCCGATTCCAAGTGTTGAGTAAGCGATGACATCTTTTTCTTCAAAAAAGATCTTCCCTACGTCAAGTGCCATTCTTGCTTCTTTATAAGAACGTGATACTTCCTTGATCTCTCCGACGATCGTACCATATGCCACATGCACATCGCTGTCCGAATCAGAGCGGAACAGATTCACAATGACCTCTGCGGTCTTATTCATCTCCTCGTATCCTTCATTCTCCCCTACTTCTTTTACAACAATGATATTTTTCTCATCCACTGCTGTGACAAAATCTTTGGTCTTTCCACCGAAAATGCCACGGATGCGCTCCAGTTCATTGCCGTCTTTGTCGCGGTTGGTCTCCACGATAAACACAACACGTCTGACCTCTGTATCGATATGCAGCTTCTTTGCACGGTTATAAATATCAACTAAAAGCAGGTTATCCAAAAGCAGGTTCTTGATAAAGTTGTCTTTATCAAATCTCTCTTTATATGCTACCAGAAGATTCTGGATCTGGAAACTGGCAATTTTACCCACCATATAGACATCATCACTGTCGCCATTGGCAAGCAGGATATATTCTAACTGATGATCGTCAAACACCTTAAAAAACTGATAGCCGTTTACAACCTGGCTGTCTGCAGGAGATTCCACAAATGCAAGCGCCGGCTCCATATATTTGTCTGCTTCCGGAAATGTAGCAGCCAGCACCTTCCCCTCTACATCGATAATGCATAAATCAATGCGGGTAATCCCTTTTAACCCGTCAATCGTATTTTGAAGTATCTGATTTGAAATCATAAGCTCCACTCCTTCTATCTTCGTTTCATTTGAAACACACCCGGCAAATCAGGTTGCTGCAGCTGTCAGCTGTCCGAATGATCCTATGCCACAGTGCATAACCTCTATTGCACGCATGGGCAACTTTCACAATAAAAATATACCCATTGTCCCCACTCAAAAATACCTAGATTCTATTTTAATGCAAAACAGCAAAAAAAGAAAGAGGAAATGCATATTTTTTATGCACTTCCTCAATGTATGCTGCTTTTTTCCTATTTTTTACAGTGTACATAGTTCACAAAGAAAAAATTTATGACATCTGTTCCTGAAATCCTTCACCGAGCACTTCCCGCGCATCGGAAACGATCACAAACGCATCAGGATCTACTTCCCTTACGATCTCTTTTACCTGCACAATCTCTTTTTTAGATACTACGCAGTAAAGCATACATTTTTCTGCACCGGAATACATGCCCTTTGCCCGAAGTCCTGTAACACCGCGTTCTAACTCCGTCATGATACGTTTTGCCACCTGTTCATAGTGATCCGTAATGATAAATGCTGCTTTTGAGAATTTCAAGCCTTCCATCAGTGCATCTGATACCTTGCTCGTCACAAAGATCGCAACGATCGCATACAATACTGCGTGTACACCAAATACAAATAATCCGGCAACTACGACTGCACCATCTAAAAACTGTATGATCTGCACCACAGAATAATGTTTATAATAATGCTGGATCAGCGTCGCGACCATCTCTGTTCCACCGGTCGTTGATTTTGCAAGCAGTACAAGGCCCATTCCGACACCGCCGATACAGCCGCCAAAAATTGCTGCAAGTACATAATCACCATCGGTAAGATCCACAAGCGGCAGTATATAGAGCCAGAGAGAAAGTAACAATGTTCCAACGATCGTTCTCCATATAAAACGTTTTCCTTTGATCTTTAAAGCTGCCAAAAAAAGCGGCACATTGAGTACAAGGTTCGTCAGCCACAGAGGAATTCCACCCGGAATCAGATACCCTGTCACATCTTTGATAATGATCGCAAGACCGGTAAAACCTCCTGTTACCATGCTGACCGGATCATACACGCACTGAATACTTACTGCAATAAGTGCGGTTCCCACAAGCATGAGGATATAATCCCAGACCGGAGATCTCTTATAAAAAAACTTCTGCATACCGAACCTCAGCTTTCATATTTTTCAATACTGTTTTTTAATCTGACACGGTGGATCAGATTCCAGAAAAAACCTTTGATTCTCGATCTTTTCCGGTGAACCTCAAATCCGCCGATTCCATACCATAAATTGGCATTGATCTTGTCGCGGTGTTCCACAAGAAAATGTTCCTGTCCCGGAGATGGAATGATTGAAATGATCACATCCGGCGTCGCCGCATTCATTTCATTGATCACACCCTCGAGATCTCCGACACAGTTTTCCGTTGCCGCCGCCCCTGCTAACACCAGTTTCGGGTATTCCTCTCTGAGTTCCTGTGTAAATTCATCAACAGCTCCCTGTGTCTCTCCAATAATAAAAACAGATTTGCGGTTGCGCTCCACACGTTTCAAAAATTCATCTGAAAAATCATTTTCTTCTGTCTCGCGGATCCGCTGCATCGTATCGACTCCAGCCGCCTGCAGAATGCCTTTTTCTCCGATCACTGCCAGATCAAGAGAAGAAATAACCTCTTTTAACACAGGATCTGACTCTGACTCAGTCAGCATCTGCATGGAAACCATCTCAATCACATTTAACATGTTATTATCATACCAGGCTTCCACGCGCATGATTGCTTCCCGCACTGTGTAATTGTCCAGTTGTATTCCAAGAATATCTATTTTCTTAATCATTTTACACCCATATTCATTTCCATATATTGAAAAAATATACGCGAACAGTATATCAAACATGGTGTAATATTTCAAGAAATACTGATCTTAGCTTTTATTTCTGTTCCGAATTTTTCGTTGTTGTAAACAATTTCTTTAAGCAGCTGTATGCAACCAGAACACCTAATATCATAAGAAGAAGTGCAACGATCAGCTGTAATCCATCTACTAAGAATGTTGCGTTGTGTGCCGCAATATTTGCTGCCAGAGCAATTGTTTTCTGTACCAGTGCGGTAAATGTAACTGCTAACATCACAAACATCGGTATGTAAAGTGTCCATCCGGTTCTTCCCGTCGTCTTTAAGAATACAGCCAGCGCGATCAGTACCATAGCAGCAAGCAGCTGGTTTGCAGATCCAAACAGCGGCCATACATTGCTGTATCCGCCAAGTGTCAAAAGATATCCAAAGAATAATGTGATCACAGTTGCAAAATATTTATTTGTCAGTACACGCTGTGCCGGTGTCATCTGTTTCGGATCTGTGCTTTCACCGTAAAACAGTTCCTGGAAAGACATACGTCCGATTCTTGCCACGGAGTCAAGTGAGGTAAGTGCAAGTGCCGATACACACATGGTCATAAATACGGTTGCAACCTGAACCGGTACACCAAGTTTCTCTAAGAACCCTGCAACACCGGAAGAGAAGATTGCAAACGGTGTTCCCTCCGGTTTTGTTCCACCAACTGCGACTGCTCCAACAACGACAAGTGCCACGATACCAAGTAATGACTCCACTACCATTGCACCATAACCGATCATCGGCATATCTTTTTCATTGCTGACCGTCTTTGAGGAAGTTCCGGAAGATACAAGACTGTGGAAACCGGAAACTGCACCACATGCGATCGTTACAAATAATGTCGGGAATAATCCACTTCCATTTACATTGAAACCATTAAATGCATTTAACTGCATCTGCGGATGTGCAACAACAACACCAACAACTGCACCGATGATCATACCGAGCAGCATAAATGTTGTCATGTAATCTCTAGGCTGCATTAAAAGCCACATCGGAAGTACGGATGCAAGGAATAAGTATGCCATGATGATGTAGATCCATGCTGTCTTTGAAGCATAGATTGGAAGTTTCATACCAACTGCAAACATTGCAACCAAAAGAGCGATTGCAACGACCGCTTTGACCCACTCGTTCATTTTTCCAACATGTTTCTGAATCACACCGAAGATAACAGCTACCACGATAAACAGCATGGAAATGGAAGCTGCTGCTGAGTTTGCATAAGCGGTTTCTGCGCTGTCAAGTCCGACACCGTTAAATGTTCCGGCTACCATATCCGTGAATGCTGCGATAACAAGCAGTGTAAACAGCCAGCAGAACAGCATAAACAATTTACGCCCTGTCTTACCGATGTATTTTTCGATGATCATTCCCATCGATTTTCCTTCATTCTTGACAGATGCATACAGTGCGCCAAAATCCTGCACAGCACCAAAGAATAATCCACCGATGATCAGCCACAACAGAACCGGTACCCAGCCAAACACGGATGCCAAGATCGGTCCGGTGACAGGTCCTGCTCCTGCGATGGATGAAAACTGATGTGAAAATACGGTAAATTTTGATGACGGTACATAATCCTGCCCATCCTCATGTGTGTAGGCAGGTGTCTTTGCCTTTGGGTCGATCCCCCATTTTTTTGCAAGCCATCTTCCATACAGCAGATATCCTGCCGAAAGCGCTACAATACCGATTAAAACAATTACTAATCCATTCATAACCATTTACCGTCTGCAGATTGCAGACAACTCCTTTCTTTTTTTCAGATAAACAATTTTCAGTGCAATTTTTTACTCATGACAATAAATTGCTGCTCTGCAAACATTCTATTGTCATAAAGAACAAAGAGTCGCTTGCGACTCTTTCGCGCTCGAGCGGTGCTGTTTACAGCTAACTTCTACTCCGCGAGATGCGCATCCCGCCCGGAGGACTTTTTAATTCATAGGATGTAATTTCCTATGAATTAAAAAAAGCTTTCGTCTTTCTGATGTTCACACATCCAAAAGACGAAAGCCTGTACTTCCGTGATACCACTTTTCTTGCCATGTTTCCATGACCTCTCTGCCCCGTCATATATCTGTCCACTTGTCTTTGTACAAATATCCCTAACAGGTCTCTCTGTAACGGGAGAGTTCCGGTGCCGCTTACTGACCTCATGGCTTTCAGCGTACTGCTCGCAGAGGATATTATCAAAAGATGCATGTCATTTTCCACCTGCCAATGACTCTCTGTGATGCATTGCCTTCCAATAACGGTATTCTGTTCACTGCATTTGTTCTATTTATCTGTATGCCACATAGTTTAACACTCTTTTTTGAAATGTCAACCTCTATTTTTACATTTTCCTTTTTTTAGATATCTTTTCTGAATTGTCAGACATTTTCCTTAATGTTTTCATCTTTTTTCATATTTGAAATGTCAATATGTTTTCCACAGTTTTTCATTTTATTGCAAACTTTATGATTTCTACACAAAACAAACATTCGGTTTTTTTACTATGTAAACCACTCTTTTGGGGATAAAAAATGTGGATAACGTGGATAACTTCGTGTATAACTTTATTTTTCCACGTTTTAAGTGCATTTTAGCAGTGGACAACTTTTGGGATAACTTTTCTTCTTTGTTTATTACTTTTTTGTGCCCCGATATTTTGTGCATGTTGTATATTCTGCAAAGAACAAAAAAACCTTTTTAATTCACAGGACAGAGACTGCTTTTGAGGCTATGAGTGAAAAAAAATAGCTATCGTCCTAAGACAATAGCTATTCTTCATATTTATGAATTAGAAAATTCTTCTTACACAGATCGGACTTCTGTAATTTACATTAGAGAACTTGATACCGCTAGACGGTGTACTTGCATGAACGATCGTGCCGCCACCGACATAAATAGCAACGTGACCACTGTAGCATACAATATCTCCCGGCTGTGCATTAGAAAGACTTACCTCGTATCCAACACCTCTTAATGCGCTGGAAGAATGTGGAAGTCCTACGCCAAATGCTGCATATACACTCATAACGAAACCGGAGCAGTCTGCCCCGTTTGTCAGACTGGTTCCACCGTATACATAAGGATTACCGATAAACTGTGATGCATAACTTGCAACTGCCTGTCCATTTGAGCTTCCTGCTGACGCATAACTCTTTGAACTTCCGGAGCTCTTTGAAGAAGATGACTTCCTGTCAGCTTTCTTTCTTGCTGCATTTGCTGCTGCATCAGCTGCCTCACGCTCTGCCTCTTCTTTTGCAAGTCTTGCTTTTTCTTCTTCCTTCGACTCTGCCTGTACAAACTCAATGTTGAAATCTACATAATCTTTATGTACCCAGCCGTCACCCTCTTCTGTTGTTACCTTAGCCCAGTCTTCTACAGATTCATCATCAATAACAACCAGATCATCACCAACCGGTACCTGTGTCAGAATGCTTGCATCTGTAGACGGCTCTGTTCTTACATGAAGTGTTGTGGTATTAACTTTAGCATATTTTGTGCTGACTCTTTTTGCCAGTTCTTCATCATTTGGTACTACATATTCACATTTTACATATCCGTCAACATTACCGGACTTGATACGATACCAACCATTATCAGTTGTTTCAAGGATTGTTCCTGCGGAATTGTTATACAGCTTTCCAAGTACCTCGCTGTCCGTATTTGGTTCTGAACGAACATTTACATAATTATCTACCTGCGCGATTGCAATATCTGTATATTCCGAAGCAACAACCGGTGTATCATTCTCACTGACCTGCTCTGCCTGCTCTGCTGCCTTCTGGGCTGCTGCATCATTGCTGTCCGCAAGACACTGTGCCAGTGCCTGTGAAACACCTGCTGCCGGAGTCTGTCCCTCTGCGATCTCAACTGCAGTCACACTTGAAACGCCTGCGACCGGAGCTGCATATGTATTTAATCCAAAACTGCCAATGGATAACGCTCCTGCTAAAAGACAGCCTGTAATTCTTACCATTCTCTTCTTCATTTACGAAAAGCCTCCAACTGAGTTCTCATGTTTTCCACAACAAAAAACAGCTTAACACTGTTTTTATTGTTTGTTACGAATTTATTACATTTATTACACGATTATTATAACAAAGGCATATTTCCATGTCAACCTGTATTCATCGTGAATTTTACTAAAATATTACATTCCTTTTTATTCAATTTTTCAAATAAAACAGCGAAAAATCATCATATTTCCAGGAAAAACATTGTTTTTTTCCGAAAAATCATTGTCTTTTCTCATAAAAAGCTTGTTTTTTATGTTGATTATTGTCATAATAAGGTCACAATTAAGTTTTCAGGAGGTGCAGCATGGATATTTCAGGTATGACACCGGCACTTAGTGCATTACAGTCCTACGACGCAGGTTCTTCCGTCAGCCAGACCAGTCTTTCCTATGCCGTTTCAACCGAATTATTAAGTCAGCAGCTTGATATGACACAGGAGATGGGCACCGCTATGGTTCAGATGATGGAACGTTCCGTAACACCGGGACTTGGCGGAAATATTGACGTCTACATTTAAACAATATATATTCACGGATTATATGTTGTGCCGGCAAAATAGGAAAAATCCCGATACAGATGGAAACATATCCATTTGTACCGGGATTTTTCATGTTAACCTATGGTAACAGATCTGCTTACACAACGTGTAATCCATTGCTTTTTATTTTACAGCGATAGCTTCGATCTCAAGCATGACATCTTTTGGCAGGCGTGCAACTTCCACACAGCTTCTGGATGGAAATGCTCCGTCAAAAAATGTTGCATATACTTCATTGATTGCCCCGAAGTCGTTCATCTCTTTGATAAATACAGTTGTTTTAACAACGTTTGCCATACTGGTTCCAGCTGCTTCTAACAGGTTTGAAAGGTTAGTCAGTGCCTGTTTTGCCTGTGCCACAGAACCTTCCGGGATCTCACCGGTTTCCGGTACGACCGGAATAATACCTGATGTATAAACCATTCCGTTTACTTCGATTGCCTGTGAATAAGGTCCGATTGCTGCCGGAGCCTTGTCTGTGCTGATGACTTTTTTCATAAGATTCTCCTTCTTTCTGTCAATTTTTTCCTATCATAGCATATGCTTTTGAATTAATCAATTTTACGGATCGATTTTTCATTGATCTCAATCCTGCGCTCTTTATAAAGTCTTCCAACCGCTCTCTTAAATGCATTTTTGCTGAGTCCGGTCTCCCTTTTGATGACTTCCGGGGAAGATTTGTCTGTAAACGGAAGCACGCCCGCAAATTCCTCAATGACCTGCATTACCTTTTCGGCATCTGCGTCCATCTGAAGATATGCTTTCTGGCGCATAGTAATATCTAACTTTCCGTCCGGTTTTACATTGGTCACAGTCGCCTCAATGACATCACCGATACGCAGCATACTGTGATCTTCGAAAGCCGGCAGCATCGCAGAGTACTGATCGTCCACTGCTACAAATGTTCCAAAATTATCACTGAACTCATAGACACGGCCATTGACAATATCACCTGTATGATATGGTGATTCTAATGACAGAAGATCATACAAATGCTTCATGCTTGCACACAGACGTCTGCTCTTGTCAATATATAATGTCACTAAGACTTCATCCTCCGGCTGAACCTTAACCGTCATCTCTTTATATGGAAGAAACAGATCTTTTTCCAGTCCCCAGTCAAGAAATGCACCGATCTTTCCAACCTCTTTTACAGTCAGCACCGCAAGACCTCCCAATGTCAGCTTCGGTGTGTTTGTCGTCGCAATGAGCCGGTCCTTAGAATCCTTATAGAGAAACACCCGGAGTTCATCCCCGATCTTCGTTCCTTCCGGCACCTGTTTTTCCGGCAGTAACACGCGGGTTTCATCCTCCATGCGCTCTGCGAGATAAACGCCAAATTCTACTTTTTTTATCACAACAAGTTTCTGATATTCACCTAATCGCATTTTTATGATTGCCTTTCTTTTTTCTGAATCTGAAAGCAGATGATGGCATATGACGCCCCTTTTTCATCTGCCAAAGTAACTGTAATCTGTTTTTCTTCCATCGTGACAACCGGATACAGCATATCTCCTAACATTGCAGCTTTACGATACTCCGCACGAAGTCCACAGACAAAAACCTGTTCCGGCAGATATTCCTCCGCCACCAGAATGTATTTTCCATTATTCATATGATGGTTTGTATCAATGTAAAAACGGGAAACACGTACCGGTTCCTTTTCGACACTTTTTTGCACTGCCTCATCCGGTAAACTGATCTTACGATCTGCCCATTCTCCCGGTATTTCATCCCTGATCTCCGGTATATAAACTTCTTGCATCCGTTCCGATACCCGTGCCGGGCGCATTTTCTCAGTGTCCATAAATACCCACACCGAGTTTGCCTCTGCAAATATTTCTCCATCTTCTCCCTCAATGCAAAAGTTCCGGTACCCATAAAATCCACGGAATGCATACGGCCATGTACTGACCTTAATATGCTGTCCCATCTGCGGATATCGGTAAACTTTGATTTCCCAGGAAGATAAGATCCATGCCACCTGTTCTTTTGCAAGATAATCCACACCTACTCCAAAATCCTCTGACTCAAACGTACAACAATCCTGCAGATAATCCAATAATGACGGTAACGTCAGTTCCTTTTCACTATTTACTTCACTGTAACGCACACGGTTGCTAAAACTATACATACGATGCCTCGATTCCGGGTATTTGAAACATCCATAACTGCTTTACTGTTTTTGTTCTTTTGTTATGCTACCACATTTTTCTGAGTTATGGTAGGGATATTCGAAATTTTCTGTCTGTGACCACTGGCTGTTGCGCCTCCCCGGGCAAAAAAATAACCTCAGCAGTTCTCACTGCTGAGGTCTCATTAGCAGGGCTACAAGGATTCGAACCTTGAAATGACGGAGTCAGAGTCCGTAATGTCAGGGGGTGTTCTGCCTGTAAAATCAAGGGTTGTGTGGGTTGGATGGGGGAAATTGACCTATGGATTGACCTATCCGGTTATAATCCATACTTTGCCCTCATATCATGAGAAACCTCGTCAGCATCCCTAAACATTCCCTGTGCGGCGTGTTCACGGGATTTCTCCAGCTTTTCTAACAGTTCAGACTCAGTTAATGCCTTATATGGAGTTACGCTTGCTCGTTTAATCTCGGTATTTTCCATGACTCATTTATATCCGCATTTTCAATATATTATTCAATAACTACATTCTCTCTTAAAATTACCTATTTATTCTCTTCATTCGATTTATGATAGCCTGCCAATACATCCTATCTTTCAATACCCTGATAACAGTTACCGTTGCATCTTCAACCACGAAAAAAATCAAATATGTACTGTATGGCTTGTAATAAATTTCTAATCCTTCAATATTGTATCCAGTTTTTTCATATCCCTCAGCAAAAGGATCCAATGCTTTGATTGCGGACTTTATTCCCTTGGAGAAATTTTCTGCATACTCCCTGTACATAAAAGTCTGCAATATATAAGTCTTCGTATTTTTAATATCTTTCAAAGCATCCTTCGACAAGACAATTTTATATTTTTTAGTTTTGTGCATATACTATATCTTGTCGATTTCCTCCCATGCTTCTTCAATAGTGTATACCTCACCATTTTTCATGCTCTGCACTCCTTTTGCCAATTCCTGATAGAGTGCATCAAAAGCATCTTTCTCCGTATAGTCATATGTGTGATTATTCTCTGTTGTGTCTACTGCTGCTAATGGTGCCATGATATATCACTCCCTTTCTAATTTCTATTATATGCAGTATATCCTTATATTACAAGAAAAAAGAAGTACTCTACTCGAAAATACTTCTTTTTCATAATTTCTCCTCTATCTGTATCAAACGGCTTTTCTTATATTCTCCATTATTAAATCATTTACCGTTTTTCCATCAATTATAAGTCCACCGCTAGTCAGTAACTCCATTACCAATTTTCCCTTCTTTTCAGTAATAAGACCACCTGTAGTAATGCGAACTTTCCCCTTTTTAGATTTTTCTTCAAAATACTTTTCTGCTAAATACAGATTTGCATATATTGCTGGATAATTATATTCAATAATTGGTCCTGCGATAACATCTATATTTCCCAATCTATCGTCTTTATAACTTATGTGTAATTGTCCAAACTCATCCAAACATATTATGTCAGCATCACCGTATATAGTCTTCATTTTTCCAATGTCATGTGATGCAATGTTATAGGCTCTACTCATTCTCCCCTTGGTACCCTCAGCACCATCATCCCCATAAACTACTCTGCCAGAATTAGTCGTTTTTCTAATTTGCTTTTCACCATTTTCCTGAATTTTTTTTCCAAATTTTTTTTCTTTGTTATTTCTCATCTTCTTTTTCTTGTCGATATGTGGCTTCAGTGGTTCATTTACGTCCTTATCCACCATTCTTACATGATTATTTACTTGTTCCTCTGTAAAATAACCATTTTCTGGTTCTCTTATAAAAATGGCTTTGTAATTTCCTATTTTGTAATCACAATCTGCGCTGTGCTTACTATCATTAGATGCCTTTAAAAAATATGTTCTTCCACCGTTCTTAGAAAAATGTACCAAACAAAGTTCGGCATCACAATTTTTGCCTGGACACTGAAACTTACCAACCAATTTCATTTCTTCTAATTGCTGTGATGTATAATCACTCACTTTTATTCTGATTACCTCACCATCATTTACATAATTTGCTTCCTCATATTTCATATTTTATTTTCCTCCTCATTCAATGTTATTTTCAATTTTTCCGTCAGGCTTAGATCTAATATACATTGTTCCATTTGCTTTATTGACAACCTCATAGTTTGCGTAGTTGCTGTTACCTTTTTGAATCTGCTGAACAGCATGCTCCAATGACACACTCCTTCCTGAATCCTGATTAACAAACCTTGTGTTTAATCCTGTACTTGTTTCTTCGATAACTTTTAAATTCATTCTTTTTTCTCCTTAGGATTTTCTGTTCTAATCATAGGCTAACACACATACGTTCTGCTTGTCAATAAATAATTTTAAGTTTAAACGTTTTTTTCGTTTTATCGTGTAGCAAAACTGTTTTAGCAAAAATAATACAATTATTTTTGTTGACATTTTCGACTAATTTGTTTATATTATCTAAGACCCCCAACGAAAGCGAGGTATACATTATGCTTATTAGTTTTGTAATATCAAATTTTTTATCCTTTAATGATAAACAGACCTTTTCCATGCAAGCTGGCAAGGCAAGAAAACACAATAAACGAATATATACAAAATCAAAATTAAAAATAACAAAATGTAATGCCATTTATGGCGCAAACGGTACAGGAAAATCAAATTTAATTCAGGCTTTTCAATTTGTACAAAATATTATTACTGATGAATTTCCCTTAGGATTTTCCCAGAAATATTTTCGTCAGGATAAAGCCGCTATAGATAAACCTTCCGAATTTAAAATAGAATTCCTATACAATAATCAAATATATAAATATGCATTTTCCTTACATTTAAATAGCGGAACTGTTTTAAAAGAATCATTGTCCATTTTAACAACTACTTTTATTGAAAAAAATTTGTATTATAGAGATACACAAGCCAAACAATTTATTATTGGCAGTTATTTTAAATCCAAGGAATGTATTGGTCGACTTGAAACTTATGGTTCAGATAGTTTAGACAATGATGAGATATTATTTCTTAATATTATTAACTCTAACAAATTAAGTCTGTACAAACAGTATCCTGAATTAGCCATTATAAGGAATGCATATAAGTGGTTTGACAAAATGAATATCAGTTTTCCTTCTGAAATCCTTACTGGCTATCCATATCTGTCAGATTCAAACTTAAATGAAATAACTAAATTACTTAATGCTTTGGGTACAGGAATCCAAAAATCAAGTATTGTAGAAGTACCTGTAAATGCAGTAAAAGCTAAAATACCTGAGAAATTGTTATCTGATATAAAGGCTGAGCTAGAAAAATCTAATATAAAGGCAAAAAAAGCTGATAAATATATCAAACCAGTTATTGTTGCTCGTGCATATAAAGAATTTTATAATTTTGAAATAGATTGGGATGACAATATAACAGTAACAACAATAGAATTTGGTCATGAAAATAATACTTTCTTTTCGTTAAGAGAAGAATCCGATGGTACTGTACGTTTACTAGACTTAATTGAAATTTTACTAAATAATTCTGAAAACCAGGTTTTTCTCATTGATGAAATGGATCGCTGTCTACATCCTGCATTGACAAATAAATTGATAGAATTATTTCTATCCAAGGCTGAACAAAAAAATACTCAGCTCATTATCACTTGCCACGAATCCCGTTTATTAGCTTCAGAACTACTGCGGAATGACGAAATAACTTTCATCGTTAAAGATGCAACAGGACAGTCCATTATAAATCCTTTAGAAAAATATCAACTACGCGCAGACAAAAAAGTTTATGCTGCTCTGTTTGATGGAACTCTTGATGGCGTACCTCAATTTAAAAATGATGTTTTAAACACTTTATAAAAATGTGACTGTCACATTTAGCAGCGAAACCTGTAAAACCAGCTTGTTTTAGGCAGGTATTATTGACATGCCCCAAAACTCCTGTATAATGCAGATATGGGCAGAACCCGAAAAAGCGGCTCTGCCCATTTGTAACTATTCACAAATCTTATATCAGTTTTTAGCGTTTACACAAAACTTGAAACGGTCTCTATTAATGAGCAATATAATGGTAATCTAAATTTAAAAAAATCTCTTTTATTTTTTTCGCCTAATATTTCATACATCAAAACCACTATAAGTTTCATAAAAACTATTCCATTAGGTAATACCCATATGTACTGCATTATATTTTTTACTCCTTTGTAATAGCATATTCCATATCACGTCACTTTATTTTTTTCTCTTCTATTCCATTTCTTCGACATAATAAAATAATGTAATTTACTTATCTTCCAGCACATATGCAGCTTCTGCTTTCCAATCCTCCTCCGCACGTTTTCTTTCTACATAATCCATAATATCTTCATCTTCTCTTTGTTTTACAATAAACTTTTCTATTTCACTTTTTATATTATCAGCACAGCTATCATTATACGAATCCATAATCACAGACATATAACTTGTTTGTTCAGAATTATATTCAGCTTCACCGTTCACATATTCAATACTCTCATTCAGAATATTATCATCTGACTCATATATTCTGATTTCCATTATACTTGTTGCTCCTGCCGAGTCATCAATGTCAAGAATACCATATATCTCTAATTTGTTTTTCTTTCCAATTATTGAAAACAGTAATTGCTCCTCTAAAACATCTTTTAAATCACAATCTCCATCTGTATCAATCCCCTCTTCAAAATATGTTTTGTCTACCGCATCCGTATAAATATCATCTATAGTATCCTGAAACAGTTTTTTGATTTTCTTCCTATTTCTTATCGTTACACCTGCTTCTGATTCTATAATCTCCATTTGCATTTCTCTTTCATACTCCTGCTGATCCGCAATCGCCTGTAATGTTTCCTCAACTTCTTCTGAACAATTTTCCATGTCAAATTTTTCAACTGCTTCTTCAATTATTTTTCTAAATTCTCTAGTGTCACGCAACATAATCTCTTTAGACGAATAATCAAGTAATTTATTATGAGCCACATGATTCCTGTTATCAATAAATGCCGTTCGTAATTTTTCCCACCTAACAGGATCTAATATAAACGGTGCAAAAAATTTTTCCCATATATTATATTTTTTAACATATCTGTTCTTTAAAAAATCCAATGCTGATTGCATTTTATTATTTTGTGTAGTTGCAAATATTTTCTCCTTAACCTCCTTTTGAATTTCTGGACTATCCTGCATTAAATCAGAATAGATATCTGATTCTACGGTTTGCATTAATGTTTCTAATGTTGCAGTATAAAGATTAACATCTATATTATTAAAATTCGGTACATTTCTTTTTACCTTGGCAGCATTTTCTTGAATACTTGCATTTAACTTATAAAATTCAGGTTGATCGTGCCAGTTGATTCCAAAATATCCTATCATAACCCTGCTCACAAACGCACGTAGTTCATTTTCCGCCATATATATCTCTGAATATATTTCTTTTGACAATTCCAACGACTGTATATCCCTTATCCATACACACTTATGCCAATCCCTAATTAACGCATTTTTTATACATATTTTCAATTTTTCCAAAAAGATATCATATCCTTCTACCCTATCACTCATTTTGGTGGCTGGAATTCCACACCGATTCTTCGCATAGCCTATCTTAATAGTAAGCTGTCTATTCCTTTCGTATGTATCCAATTGCATAATAACTTTATACTCAACATCATCATGTAGTACAACAAAAACAAAATTACCTATCCGATCTATACAACCGTTATATTTTATCTTACAAACAGAATCAAATAACTCTTCAACCTGTTCCATTTTTTCTTTACAATATTCATCGGCTATATCTATAATTTGTTCTATTTTCGTATTGAAAATATCTTCTTGAACTATTTTAATTTTTTGTATTTTGGATAAATCTTTTATATCTATCATTTTAAATTCTATTTCATATTTCATATGTATACCTCACATTCTGACGCAGTTTGTTATATGATATCGAAACTATTTTCCAATTATTATTTCAATGGTTTTACCAACATTTTTTCTACATATTTCAATTATATATGTTAATTTTTTCTCTGTCACGTCATTTGTATTTTATTACAATAAAAAATGATACCTAAAAAATAACCATTTTCCTTTATTAATTTCTAATATTCCTAAATTTAATCCATCAATAGACTAAGGGGCATTTCTCAAGGAAATGCCCCCTTCTACACTAGTATTTATATACTTCAAATGTCCCTATTTCCAAACAAATATTAATCTCTATCTCAAAATTCTTCATTCTTAATCAATATCTGCTGATATAAACTTTCTGCAATACGATAATCGTTCTCTCTTAGGCGATCCAAATCTAGTTTTATACAACTAATAATTCCTCTTTGTTTTGCCAAGGAAAGAATCCCCAGAATGCCAATCGTGTCAACCAAAAATTCCGACGCCATTCTTCTTGCCGCACGTTCATCTATTATCGCCAACGAAATATCAAGTTCTTTCGCCCCAACAATTACCTCCAGTTCTCCATAATGCAGTTTACCATACAAAGCCTTTACCATATCAGCATTTTTTACCTGATATACCTTAATTCTTCCACTTAATACGCAATCCTGAATTTCCTCTATTTCTACCTGACGATGAACAGAATCCGCACAAAGCTCATTATAAACGACTTCCGGTAAAATGATTTCATCAAATAACTACCACAAAAGAGGCAATCGGTTGATAGATACTAACTCAATAATCGGACTAGCATCACACACCACTCGCACTTTACTCATAAACTCCTCCTGCAAGTTTTTCCAAAGTCAACTCGTCCATCTGCAAATCTGTTTCCGTATAATCTCCCCATGGTATTCCATAGTATTTCAATATATCTATAAAATCCCACACATTTTTTCCAACCAGTTCTGCCGCTTTTTCCAATGTCACTGACTTAGAAACAAATAATCCTATTACTGCTGAAAGAATAAGTTTATCTCTAATATTTTTACCTTCCTTTAATGCACATAAATATGGGATTAACTCTTCTGATATTGTTACATCTATATTTCCAGTATCCATATAATTATTCTTCATTTTCTCTTTCATTTTGTATTCTCAATTTTCAAAACAACTGATCGTCTTCTCTACATCATTCAAGTAAAATAGAATCTCAGCAGTTTTTGCTACTGAGATCTTATTTTTGGAGTAATTATAAAACTTTACTTAACTCAAATTCTATCCGATCCGCCAAACACAATGGTACCGTAAATATCCTTCCATCAGCAATACCACCCATTGTTTCACCCTTAAGTAAGTACAAATAATCCAGCTTTCCATCTTCCAATAATTTTCTTGCCGTTTTAGCAGATGCATCTGTACTTTTTACTTCAATTCCGTAGTTCTTATAGTCCACAAGGCTTCTTACATAAAAATCAAGTTCACCTTTTATCTTTTCATAAGAAGCAAACCACGGCACAAGCCCGGCAATCTCATGTGTATTTTCGATTCTTCGTCTAAGAACTAAATACACAAAATTCTCTGCGAGCAAACCTTTCATCACATCATACGGTGCTCCAGTCCTGCTGAGAAAGTAATATGCAATTCCCATATCAAGAAAATAATAGCGGCTGTTATCCTTTATCTGCTTATAATCACAATCCACTGCCTTAGACGCATATCCAATGATATGAGACTCCTGCAGCCAGCTGATCGCATGATTAATCATTTTCTTGGTAGTCCGTCCACTCTCCTCCTGATAAGCAATTTTACTCAGTTCCGCGGTCAGATCCCGTACACCCTGTTTTTCCTGCATCATAAGCAGTGCAATTGCATTAAAGAGTTTTTGGAACATATTGATATCAATAATATCCTCAAAATATCTTTTGGATTCATCCGAAAAAACATTTATCAGGTCACCAATTAATCCCATGCACTTATTTAGATCCCTGTATTCTGCATAACAGGCTACAACTGCCGGATATCCACCTATTTTCTGATAGATCTCATAATATTCCATGAGTTTTTTGTAATCTTCTGTTCTTCCTTTTCCATAAAGATCTATCTTCTCATATAGTTCCCGCTCATCAAAAACATCCAGGAATTCATCAAATGTCATTGATTCCATAACCATATGATCCATATCTCCTGCCGGCAGAAAGAAATCAGGTTCCATAGTTCTTCCCAGATAACTTCCCGTGACTATCACATAAGCCTGAAATTCTCTGGCTAAAGTACGGATTTGGTTATAAATCTCCGCAGATTCCTGTATCTCATCTATAATCACTACCGTATCTTTATTATCTTTAAATGTTTCATCATACAATTCCAATGCCTTACGGACAGGTGTTTCTTCCATCGGTTTTCCCGGTTCCCATTCCATTGCAATAGAAATACAGCGCAAAAAATTTTTTCCTGTATTTTCTGCCATATTAATATAGACCATTTTAGAAAAGTTTTCTTTTCCAAACTTTTTCAGTATGTACGTCTTTCCAACTTGTCTAGCTCCCTGTAATTCAAGAACACGTCCTGTATTCTCTTTCTTCCATGCCAACAGCTTTTTATATATATTTCTTCTTAATTCCATACTTTAATCTCTCTACCATTATCCACGTCTTCTAATTTGTCTCTTTACATACCAACGCAGGATACCTACATACTCCGGATACTCTTGCATATCATTCTTGGAATAACAATACCTCTCAACCTTTCTCAATAACGGCATCGCATCCTGTCCAGGTTTTAAGTCATGAATGCGTTTCAGCAATGGTTCTAAAGCTGCTCTCCTGTTACTTATCAGATATCCATATGGATCATTCAGATTTAAAACTTCATCAATTTCTTTTTGATACTCAGGATTTTTGGAATATATTTTGCCCTGATTATCATAAAAAATCGTTTCCATATCATTCTTATCTTGCGGATTAATATGTAACTCCTGCTCTTTTTTTCTGGTATCACAGGTAAACCTTTGAGGATTTACTTTATTTCCATTAAAAGCAAGCGTTTCATTGCCATCACACACTGCTAGAAGATTTTGATACAACAGTTCATTTTCCTTATTCCGAGCTTTATAATGCTCAATTTTTACTTTGTTCTCCTGACGTATACGTTTCATGCAGTAAGCACATAAATATCCCTGTTCCTTCAGTAAAGAGTCCCGAAGCTCTGTTTTATCTAAACCATCAAAATCTGCACCCGGTGTATTACGGTGTTCTCGAAGACTATTGGGCTCAGAATTTTTCTGAATTAAAATCATCCAGCACACCTCCTAAATTTGCTCTAAATCATATGATACTCTGGCTTGAACAACGTCCGCATCTTCACTTCCAAGTATATTTTCCAACTCATTAAGCAGCTCTTTTGCCCTGTCATATTCTTCCGCTGACAAAAACTTATAAAAATCACTTATGATTTTCAACACCTTTTTCGGTCGAACCTCAACTTTCATCATCTGTTGTAAAATGGTAGAAACATCCTTGCCATAAGTAGCCTGCTGTGGCATATAGATTTCTCCATCTTCTAAAAGTAAAATGTGCTCTCTCGTAACATTAGCCAGCACACTTGGTGAATGAGTTGTCACAATAAATTGCACTTTTGGAAAAATATAATGCAAATCTGCCATAATTCTTTTCTGCCATTCCGGATGTAAATGCATATCCACTTCGTCAATCAAAACAATCCCCGGAGTTTCATCTAATATATGATCCAGTAGCTGCGGATTCAAAACTGCCATTCGATACGCAATATCTGCTACCATACTAATTGTAATTTTTAATCCATCACTTAACATCCTCATTGGCAGTTTTTCCTTTTTACCATTTTTTTGATAAGTGATTTCAATTTCCTGCGTTTTCATCTTATATTCGAACTGTGCAATATTCTCTGTATTCTCCGCACCGGAAAAACACTTTCCCATAGCATGCTTTACAACTTCCAGTTCAGGAATTTTTACCCCTTCCTGAATTTGTATCTCCGTCATCTGCTTAAACCATCTCATCATTAGTTTATCATTTGACGCAGAATCCAGGCAGTCTACATATCCTGTTGTTCTCGTAAAACGTGTCTCATCATCCGTTTTCCGTTTCTGACGTTTCTGCATATATAGTCTTCCTGTACCATAATAAGCAATCAATGGTAATATCGCACCTTTGTCACCTGCACGAACCTTATCCTGTAAAAGCATTCCATAATCCATAATTTTTTTAGCATCCCTGATATGGGTTCTTCCGTCGTTTGAATGCAGACTTCTCTTCCATAAAATTTCCTGCTCATCAATCAAACATTTTGCAGATATCTCAACCGGGTATTGTTCTTCCGAATCTACCCTGCTTCCAAGTTCATACATCTTTCTATGTGCATCATCTCTCGCTATCCCATTTGATGCAATTCCATCAAATCCCGCAATATAACTCCCTAATGCTGTCGCTAACGCATCTAAAATGGTTGATTTTCCGGCTCCATTTACTCCCACTAGCACTGTATACTCCGAATTAAATTCCATATCTATTTTTTCATAGCATCTATAGTTTTTTAAAGATAATGATTTAATGTACACGCTTTCTCCCCCTTTGGGTTTCTTTGATATTTCTATAAAAACATATCATTTTTATTATAACTATTAAGGCTTTTTTTTACAACAAATATTGCCGTTGCCAAAACACCAAATCAACATTTTCAATAACAGATAGCCCGGTGGAATATTTTCTCCATACCGGACTATCCATTTTTATTCTTCTTGTGATTTCATATCTTTCATCTCTCTTGGCAGCATAACAACCTGATTCACATTATCCCCATCCATTATTTTCTTCCGCACAGCAATATAATACCTCTCCGTAGTTGATTCCAGATCGCCAATATATGCCGCAATCTCCTTTACCCTGGCGCCATTTTCGTACATTCGTGTTGCAAATGTTCTCCGAAAAATATGTAACCCACCTGATAAATCTGATAGTCCTGCATTTTTAAAGATTGTAACCATTCTATGCTCCAGATTTGTAGCCGTATTGGGCTGACCTGTATTCGTTGTAACAATCAGATCATCCTGTCCTCCGGCATTTACAGCATGAATCTTTATCAGTCTTAAAATATCAATCGCTTCTTTTTTGAGTTTTATTTTTCGCGCTTTAACATTTTTTGTCGGTCCTTCTACGATCACATATTTTTTATCATCATTGCTATCACGATTTTTTGCAACAGATCTGCTTTTTTCAATTGTCAGAAAACCATGTTCAAAATCAACATCTCTCCAGCGTAGTGCCAGCATTTCCCCACAGCGCATACCTGTATGTAACAACAGCATTCCGTATAATCCAGCGGCATATCTATATTTGCCCGTACTTTCGTGAACACTAAGTGCCTCACTGCAAAATTTCTTTTCTTCTTCCACTGACAATACATCTACGTCTGCTTCATTTGCGCTTTTCTGCTGTAATCTCTGAATACGTTTCACTAACGTTGGCTTGATTGGAGCGACCGGATTTTTTTCTAATTCCCCTCTCACCATCGCCCAGTTATACGCTGCATTCAACACATCCACCACTTTTTCTATCGACGACGCAGAAAGTTTCTCTTCCCGGATCAATTCTGTAATATGGTTATCAATATCAGCCACTTTTACAGCCTGTACCTGCATACGCCCAAGCGTATATCCATCAATATGCCTGTCAATCGTACACTCTCTTCTGTCGATCGATTTTGGACGTAGTTCTTTTTGCTCTGTCTGATATTTTAAATGTAAATAACACAACTCAACAACCGTGGTTCCTCCCATGATCTGTTCTGCATTTTTCTGTTTCTCCCACTGGCTTTCCTTTTTCTTCATTTCACGGATACAGGCAGTTTTATTGGCTGCTGTGACCGTCAAAATTTTCCGCTGTCCGTTTGCTTTATATCCTACACTTTTCCGATGTGTTACTGTTCCATCTTTGTTGATCTTAAAGCTGCCCTCGCCCTTTGCATTTCTCTTTTGTTCCATTTCAATCCTCTCTTTCCTGGAAAACGAATGCCGGGAAACAATCCCGGCATCCGTATTTCTTTACACTTCAAACGTCTTGTATGAATAATTTTCGATCCACTTTTGCAATTGATCCTGTGCCACAAAATATCTGCCTCCAATTTTAATTGCGGGAAATGCCTTCGAATGCATTAAAGCATATGCTTTATCTCGTCCAATATGTAATATCTCCTGCAAATCTTTGACCATCAAAAACTTCATTCCGTTACCTCCTGCACACTGCAAATAATTGGTTTTTTGCACACTCTCGGTCTGTTGTTAATGTAATAGCATCCTTTTACAACCGCCTGACCAACTGATAAATTGTTTAATATTCGCATCCACTGATTTTGATTTTGAGGATTTATCCAACGTGCCACGTCTCGCATTTCATTTTCTGTAGGATGAAAAAATATTTTATTTCCCGCCTGCATAAGCGTTTCAACATTCGCTCTTTCCTTTTTCCCGATAAACTGAGATGCTGCATACACCGATACATCATATTTTCTACCCTCACGCAATAACGCTGACACTGCAGATCCTTCTTTTAAATTTAAATGTTGAAACTCATCAAAAATTAATATATCTGCCCGATATCTTCTCTGCTTTATTTCTTCCCATAACAGTTCAACAAAAAAGTTTAACAAAAATTTCTTCTGTATTTCTAAATAATTCGATAACTGAATAACGATAATAGGTGAGATCTTTACATTTTTCTCCTCTCCACCTGCTGTAACTACAGAAATTTCGGTCAATTCTGAAAATGGTGATAAACGTGTGAGCAAATGTGTTATATTTTCTCGATCAGTTGCATCTACCTTTGTATTCAACATTTTTTCAAGCATTCTTACCAGTTGTGTTAAATTAAATTTTCCAAATTCAACAAAAACCTTTGTTATGGCTTCTCTCAATAGCTTTATCTGGTAAACACTACAAACTGGCAATACACGTATTAGCACACCTGATATTGCATTCTCTATTTCGTTTCCTCGAAACTTCCATTTAAATGATCTCTCAGAAGGATTTACATAGCTCATTTCATTTATTTTGCAAAATTTATTTTTTTCAAATTCTTTTCGAGTGTAGCTTCCAGAATAATCAAAAACCAAAATATTTTTTCCATTATTCCTATCTTCTTCCATCCTCCTGCACATAAAATATGTCTTTCCTGCTCCTGATTGTCCTAAAACCAACATATGTCCATTAGGTTTTTCAATCAATTTTATATTATTTTTTTCCATATCCTTAAGCATTTCTACAATACCTCCCTTGCCAAATCAATGATATCCGCACGCCCTTCTTCATCAAATATAGCCTTACGAATCTGATACGTTTCTTGACGTACACCCTCAACCTGTAACTTTCTGGTAAATCCTTCCTTGTCTACCTTTAAAACTCCCTCTCGCCTCAATTCCAAAAGCATCGGATATTTTTGTTTTTCAATGTTCTTTTTTTCAAGCATTTGTTCCAATACCACTGGTAAAAGCCATAAATATTCAGAATCAAAAAAGATTCCAACTTCCTTCCCTTGCAACGCATGTTTCTTTTCACAGATAGTATATTCACATATTTCCGTTCGAACAATTTGCACAAATGCCTCTACCAAATTTTCGCAATTGTAATAATATTCATCGGATAATTGATTTGCATTGATTCCTACCGGCAATTTCACCGTTTCACATATATTAATGCCTACGCCCTTCCAAAACTGCTCTAAGATCTCCATCATGCATCTCCAAAATCCAATCACAGGCATCTCCGCATTTCGATTATTTCGAATTATAGAAGAAATATCCGCCATATGTGCTCCCGCGTATCGGACAAATTCACTTAATATAGCCATGACCGTATTTCCACTTAATAATTCCATGCATTTACGCGAATCATTGCAAAAATTTTCGTCCCAAAAAATATTTCTCACACTTTTATCAATTGCAGCAGACTCTGACAATATCACCAATGCAGCATTAATATTTTTTCGTCCCCCTATACAAGCACCACATTTTCCAAGTAGAACCTTCTGTAACTTGCATCTATGCTGTTCTATTTTTTTTCGCCGATAATCTGTATCACCCTGACTCTGTATAGACTCAAAAATAACAACCTCGTCATTCACATTCTGCAGCACTCGAAATATGTACCTTTCCGTTTCATCCAAATGAAACATCACCAATTTATCTCTGTTGAATATTTGCATAAACGCTGGTATCAGATCTAACTGCTCCTCCTCAATTACCACAAAATTAAGATATATTGGAATTCGAAAATGTTCCTGTGCAAAAACACTTGCAAGAATTCCTGCTAACGGATACGTTGCCATGACAAACCGATTTTTCCAATCTTTAATGTTACGAAGCGCCTCAAAGTATCTCTGAAAATCTGACTCTGTAGCTTTAATTGTAACAAACCGCTTATGTGCGACCGGCAATTGAGGAAAATCCTGTCTCTTCAAAAACTGATATGTATTTGCAGAAACAAAATTACCGTTATTCCATCCAGCCATTTCTACTACACACATACTTTTTTCTGAATTTTCTATTTCCGGTGCAAATTGAAGAAAAAGTGCTTCTTGGATTCTTGATGCAGAAAGTTGCTCGTTAAATTTTACGCCCGCTTTGACAAAAAGTTCATACAGTTTTTTTCCACTATTTTGACACACCTTTCCCACAATCCATTGTGAACTTAATGGAAAAGCTATCGCAAAATAATCAAACTCTTGCTGTGTTTGAAAAAATTTTAACCTATACACTTCCCATCTACCCTTGTAATTTATGATAAATGGAACACTACCACATGTCTCATCATCATAAACAATACGCAAACAAATGTTTTCATTACTGTCAATGCACACAAACTGACTTACGCGCATCCTGTTTTTTTTCCTTATAGCACCTGTTAACCTTTTATCTATAGAATTCATATAATTGTACATATATTCATTATTCATTGAAATAACTTGTTGTAAATTTGCCATCTCATCAGATAATCTTGCATCATGTACCTGAATTATATTTGCCTGACTGTTCATCGCAGGCATCTGTTGAAAAGGTGTGTAATTTTTCATATCCGTCGTAAAAGGTCTGATCATATTGGTATTATTCATTTTTCCTCCTGTCCTCGTTTAAAAAAATTTTTTTTTTTCAGCTAATATACTGTAAAAAAATCATTGCATTTTTTATTTTTTTATTTTTGTGGGACATTCCCTCGTATCGATACGCTCTGATTCTACATGAAAAAAAACAAAAAACCGATAGTTATAATATTTTCTTCAAAATTATTTTGACCATAAAATCTAACCTACTGCCTTTTCAAATAAATCGATATATAATATGAGCCACCTACAAATTTGCAGGTGGCTCTCATACCCTTCAATATTTACTTCATATATCTATTATAATTTTCCAAAATGACATTTCTTTGTATTTTTTTTCTACATTCTATATCATATGAAATAGCGCTTTCTCCTATACCATTTTCATGTACCGAATGAACCAAATATTGGAAACATTCATCTGCTCTACCAAAACGCTTTCTGCACTTTGTCAAAATATTCATTATATCATCTTTATCACTAGTAGAAGCAAAATATCTCGCAAGTCTTTTATTTTCCTCTGTTTTATTCAAACAAAAATCCCAAATCCTCTCTTCCGCAATTTCTTTTCTTTGTAATTCAATTGTTTTTATGCAATCATCTACATCTGTATTTTTCGTCAAATCATTCAAAATAATATCCAAAACTTTTGTATATCGCTTATTATGCTCCTGTATTAAATCATCCAACAATGCTATATATACGTTTCTTACATGTTTCTGATCAACAACATGATAGCATCTCATAAGTTCCTCAAATCTATTTACTACAATCATTAATATACGACACTGATTAAAGTTTCCAAAGCATTTTAATATAATCTTCAATAAATCATTCTCTTCATTTTCTTCAAAATATTTAAGTGCATACTTTTGAAAATATTCGGCAATATTTAGCCCTAGTAACTTTTCCAAAATAATATAATCATCTATTTTATAAACTATTCCCTTTTTTTCTCCCTCCCACAAGATATCTATAATATTTTTTATATAATATTTTGAAAAATCTGTTTCTGTCACAGAAAATAACTTTCTAAACCTAGAACTTGATAACCATAACCTCTGTATTCCACTTCCTAACGAAGTTATCTCCACTCCTTTTTTTGTTGTCTGCAATTCTGACATATCAAAAATCAAATCCCATACACGATTTTTCTTTTTATAGTTATTTATTGTATTCTTCACATCTTCACGAACCTGCTGCTTTTCTGGCTCTTGCCACGCATCTAAAAATAATTTTTCTTTTTTTTCACTTGCATTTACCAATATCAAATATAAATCATTTAACAAATCCAATTCACATTCATTTGAAAGTAATACCCTTTCAATGCTTTTAACAAATATAAAATATCTATCTCGAAATGTCGCTTTATCATATTCAAGTTTTTTTTCATTTATATCTTGATTTTCATTTGTTTCATCAAAAATATTGTATTGCTTTTTTTCTGAATCATTATCTGTGTTATACACTTCACACATTACACGTCTTATATCAATCTTCCAATATTTAAAATTACACTCCGGCAAAAAATCATCTCTTTTGTACACTTTATAGCAATATCGTTCCATTATCTTCCTCCTCTTCCCATATATGCTATATAATATCCTCCCACTTACAAAAAATCAAATGTCATGAGATGGAAACTAAAAAATTACTTTCCATCTCGTAACATATCTTCCTTTATTCTTACTCTGCCACTCGCACTTCCCCCTTCTCCCGATCAAAATAATACGCATGATCCGCCAGGAAATCCTCTTCCTGTAACACATTCTCATTGACATCCATAATCATTTCTTTCAGCAAACTTTCTCCAAAACGTCCTTCATCCGGTATCAGAATCACTTCATGAATACTCGACGGCAGTATAAAAAGATTTTTCCCTATCCTGTCCGAAAAGCCTTTTAGTAAATCTGTCTCCAGTATCCCGGCAGCACCATAAAGCTGTTTCCGATTCGTTAAAACAAACATTTTCGTTGCCGGCATTTCGCCTTCAAATCCACACTCTTTTATGATCTGCATCATATTAATGATATGATAGCCTGCAATTTGCATATTCTCATATGCCTGACGGAACAGATCTTCCTCACTGATCTCCCACTGCTGTAATATTCCTTTGGTCACACGCACGCTCATATTGTTTCTTTCTTCATCCTCCAGGGTAAGGCAGCAGCACAATGCCAGATCCAGATATTTTTTATGTATTACATTTTTCAGCAATTCCCGATTCTTTTCATATGGTAAAAGTATTGGATATATTTTTGTCCTGCTCTCTTCCCAACTGCATATCATATGAAATATTTTTTCTGTTTTTTCCTTCTCCCACTGGTTTACTGTATAAAGACTGCAAACCTCTTTTACACAATCTGCCATACTTCTTCCCCTTTCGTATTCTTTGTAAATTCCATCCAGATAGATCACCGGACTTATCCTTACTGTTTCCTTAAAAAATTCCAGTCCCTGTAATCTTGTCCCATTATTTTTTAATACGCTCTTGCTTACAACTATTACGTCTGTTCCCAGAACCAGCTGTACCTTTTCTCTCATGAACGCTGTAAATTCTTCAAAACTCATTGTCATCTCTTCTGTTTTCATCTCAGGCAACCTCCTCACACGGCATGTCTATAATATCCTCACTGAGCACTTCTCCCATATCCACATTCAATGAATTTTTAATGGTTTCATCGGTTGACAGTGCTCTCTGAAATTCTGTTTTTAATGGTGCATATTTTAAAAGCTGTTTTATGACCGTTTTTTTCGCCATCCCCTCATAATTGCTTTTCCATGGACTAAATTCTGAGGTAAATGCTTTGGAATATCTGTTTGCATACCAGTCAATGTATGTTTTTCCCATGACCTCAAACCGGAATCCTCCATTATCCAGCCGGAAAATTGCATAAAATGCTTTTAAGGCTCCCTTTTCTTCCAAAGTAGGCTTATGTGCAAGTTCCGGGTGTAACCCTAATGCATAAGAAAACACGTCATTTTCATACACCGCCTGTGCCTCAATACTTTGCATATGCCCGTTTCTATATGCAAGATCAATCATTCCACGATAGCCAAGCTGAAACTGACACTCCAGTACATTCTTATTTTTATACGGAATCAGATACGCCTGCCCCAACGGGGTATTGGGTTCCAGCCCAAGCTGTGCTGCATTCATCAACGCAGCTAAAAAACTCATCGGTGTACATTCCTGCAGCTTAGGTGTTGTATTTAATGCCGAAAGTGCCATGCGTGTAAATCTTTCCGGTGTAATGACAGACGGAAGTGCTTTTTGTATTTCCGGCTCCATCGCTTTTATCAGATCTGCAATACTCATTGATTTTGTTAATTTCGTATTTCCCTGTGTTTGTTCTGCTTTCTTCGCAAGTTCACTCCTGATATCTCCCATGATCCGTTCCTCCATTTTTCTTTAAGCTGCTTTAATGCTAAATCTCCGGCTCACTTTCATCTTTTTATACTTTTCATAAATCTGCGGCAGTTCTTCCTTTAGCCTTTTCTCATCAATTCGTCCGCTCGATACAGATTTCCATGAAATACGGTAATGTTCATTTTCAGCGATCTCTGCTGTTCCCATATACATTTTTATCTCCTGTTCAATCTGATTCTTTTCATTTTCCATGCGTGTGATGACATCCAGTAGTTCCTGCCTCCGCTGTAACTTTTCATCAAACCCGGATAACCGGACCGATTCCGGTACTGAATTTTTATAATATTCCGCAATCACACTGTCTGCCGTCTTTGAGCCATCCGGTGCAGGCATGATTCCTTTCTGCACATGATTTTCCCAGAAATCCTGCTCTATTCTTACCAAATCTGCAATCAGTGCTTCGTCGCGTTCAATTTTGTAATATTTGAACTCCCGACCATAAATCAAAACTGCGATATACCATGCGTCTGCCCCGCATACCGCCATATAATGATGGCACTGAACCTGATATGACATTGGGATTTTTCCATCTTTCCACTTGTCTTCCATATATGGACTGGCTGTTTTGCATTCCAGTCCGGCATTTTCTCCGACAATCATCCGATCTACATCGGCAAGCATAAATGGGTGATTTTTACTGCGGAACATTGCATTTGCCCGGCGCACCTTTTTTCCCGTGGCTTCCATAAATCTTCTGGCAACATAATCCTCAAATTCTCTTCCCTGACGCATTGCTTCATTATCAATATCCTCACAGGCATCCGATATTTTATCCTGATATACCTGCATTGCAGTGCGATACGGATTTAATCCGCATATTGCTCCTGCATCTGATCCACCGATTCCTGCTTTACGATATTGCAGCCATTCTTCCCTGCTGAGATTTAATGTTGACACTACTTTCTCCATTTTTTATTTCCCCTTTCCTTCTGTAAGATCACAGCCATTTGCCTTTTCACATAATGCAATCATTTCTTTTTGCAGATATTCACGCATTTCTTCCACTGAATTGTCTCTGTTTTGTATCCAGCAATCACAAAGAAAAGCCAGAAGATCCGGAACCACCAACAATTCTTTCATTTCATGCGGCTCCATCTTCTGGCTCATCTCATTCAGACATTCAAATACATTATTCATTCCATCAATCCGAAGTGCGTTATAATAGATTTCTTCCGGCTCCAAATCCAGCATTTTTTCCTCAAATACTTTCAACTCCAAATGAATTTTTCTTTTAAATAGCTCCTCCAGTTCTTTATCTGTCATTTCTGTCTCTCCCTATGCTGCACACACCATCTGATGTGCCTTATCAATCAGTGAATTGCCCTCAACCGTCTTTAAAAACAGATTTTCCTTATAATTTGCCGTCTTGCGGATAGGCTGTGCATGTGTTGCAAAATCTGAAACTGCATTCACAAACCGGTATGCGTTCTTTCCAACGTCCTGTAGATCCGGTGCATCAAAATATCTCGCCATCATATCCTCCCGCAGCCGCTTTACATTTTTTGTCTGCTGCGCTGAGAATCCATCCTCCAATGGTAACAACACCTGTATACATTCTGTTACCTCGCGATCGGACATTTTTCTTTTTTGCAGTCGGTCAATCTCTTTCCCCAGACCATCCATATAATTTTCTGCCCGAAGCAAGGTATCTTTCGCTTCACTGATCTTCTCATGAACATCCCCGGTATGAACCATAGACCATGATCGTTTTGCTGTTTTCAGTGCAAGATTCAGTGTATTATTGCAGACTACCCGGATTGGTGTCAGTGCAACTTTTACTGCTCCAGTTCCGTCGTGTGTATTCGAAAATAACAGATACGGTCTGATTCTTTCTCCGGAAATAATATATTCATGCGGCATTCTTGCAAGAAGCCACACTTTCTTTCCTTCCTGCAGAGACCCTGCCGTTTCATAACACACTCCCTCCCCCAGTAATTCATCCGTAAACGCAAAAGCATCTTCATTCTGAATCACTTTGTAACGATCTGAAACCACTCCAAGCACCTTTCTGTCAATATCCCTGATATTCGCCCTGTACCCTGAAATGCTTTCCTCCCGGTCCGTATATATGGGTTCCTGTATTACATTCCAATCTAATCCTGCTGCAATAAGCGCTTCCTTTGACGAAAGTGCGTTTGCTACTACTGTTCCTAATCCATGCCACGGTTTTTCTCTCACTGAAAACATCGTTTCTACATTTGCTGCCATATCTTTTTCCTCCCAACTTATAATCTTGCTAAAATGTCTAAAATAACTTCCCCGGCTCTTCGAATAATTACTTCAATTTCCATTTTTCCCATCGCTCTAAGCCTCCTTTCTGATAAAAAATTTGAGGGCGAATCCTTTCAGACTCGCCCTCATGATTGTTATATCATATGGATAATATACATTTATTTTTTGTTGTTTTTACAATTGCCACAATCCTCAAACATACTCGCCATATCAGTAACATTTTCCGTATTCAATCCGCCAAGATCAAGACTTTTCAATTTCTTGCATCCATTAAACATTCCCCTCGTACTGCTTAAGTTTTCTGTATTTATCTTATTGATCTTAACATTCTCTATATTGGTATTTCCACAAAATATATTTTCTGCATCTATGTGTGTCTTATATATCTTTCCGTCGGACTCATATCTTCCGTATACAATAACATTCGGCTGTTCCGAAGTATATTTCAACAGTGTAACAATTTTTTTACTTTGATCTATCTCATACTCCCATTTTTCCAATTCTGTAACATTGCCAACTTTCTCCGTAGAATCCTGATCTTCGGTATCTTCCGTTGGTTCTGGTGTCTCTGCCTGCTGTGAACTTTCCGATTTAACAGTATTTGATGAATCTGTACCACGCTGTTCTGAAACTGTATTAGGTTTAATTTCGCCCTGAGATACAATGTATTTATAGCCTAATTCAAGAGTATTAAAATTGTCATCTCTAAATTTTGCTACTTCTGCCGGGTATTGTCCAGGATTAACCAAAGACAAAATTGATTCTTTTGCAGAGGGCTTTTTTGTTAAGTCTCTGAGTTTAACAATACATTTCCAAGCATCTACTCTTGTAATAGTACTGTTCTCAGCAATATACTCAGAAACTTTTGTTAAAAAGCTATCCTCTTCTGCTGTTTCATGTAAACCTAAAGTTGCGAATTCAAAACCCTCAGCCCATTTAGTTATCGTTGTATTTTTTACCATAATTATTCCTTTCCCTCAATCCGCCTCATGAGGTACGCATAACGGTTCAACGGTTATGCCGGCTTTTCTCTTAGGATGCCGTTCCCTGATTTTTCATTGATTTCATTGCTGCATATATTTTAATCTTACATTTTGCTTTTACTTTTTTATTGGTTTTAGATGTTGCTGTAATAGTCACATTTCCTTTTTTCTTAGCTGTTACAACTCCCTTAAATGTGACAACTGCAACATCTTTATTTGAACTTGTCCATTTAACATCACTGAATGCTTTTTCAGGACTTTTATTGTGTTCTTTCTTCTGCATTAATTTCATCCAGCAATTCATTAACAGCTAACAATTGAATCAGATTTTTCACCTCTTCTATATTAAGTATTACCGCCTCACTTTTGCTGTTCAATGCGGATTCAGTATTTTTTTGTGCATCCAAAATATCTGCATTTGCTTTTTCCAGTTTTGCAGCCAATCCCTGCAAAACTTCTCTGTTTTCATTATCTGATTCCACCGAATCCTTTAATATAGGTAAAATCTGATTTACCTGCCGCTCAATGGAACTGATTTTTTTCATTTCATCCGTCAGACGTTCATCCATTCTTTGTTCAAATGCATTTAATTCATCCATTAAAAATGAAATGTTTTTACGGATTTTAATTTCATTCTTTTGTTTCCAATTACGTTTCATCTCTGACTCCTTTTATTTTAAGATCTGGCATACACAGTCAGATGTATCTACAATATACAAAGGCAGAATGCAATTTTTTTCCTTATCCCACTGTTCCAGTTCATTGTCGCCTGCCATTTTATCAAAGCGTTCCTTTAATACTTGCATGGTTTTTGCCTGTTCCTCTGATATACTGTTAAGGTAATCCTGAATATCCTCGGTCTGATCATTTAAAGAATCTCTCACATTCTTCGCCAGATTATTTAACGCTTCCTCTGTTACCTTTTGTGTAAAATCTTTCATTGCTTTTTTCTTTTCCACACCGGCATCCATTTTTAAAATGCCAAGACATTCTGTATCATCTAATGACATTCTTTTTGCTAAAGGCTCTCTGATTCCTCCTGAAATAGTTTTGGTAATCCTTCCCTTTCCATTTTTTAAGGCTTTTAAATTAGCCGCACTATAACTCCCTCCCGGCGCACTTTCAATGACACCGATCAGCTTGTCATAATATTCTTCCACCAGACGGATACACTCTTTTTCAAAAAGTGTTGCATTCTGTAAATATCCCTCGGAAAAGGAGACTAATATCTCATTCAGACGTTCTGTTGTATAAATATTGGCTTCTTTTTTATCATAAGATTTCTCAGACGCCACTCTTTCTGCGCATGCATCCTGAATTTTCCATCCCAAGTCACTGATTGTGGTACTTCCAATTGCATCACCGACTGTTTCTACCACTCGTCCCACTGTTCGTCCAACTGCCCTAAAAAAATCTCCAAACAATCCCATTTTAACATCCTCCCAGTTTATAAAATCTGTGAGACAGCGTCGCACACATCAATCATATAATATGCCTCGACCATCTGTTTTTTTGCTGTCACTTCATAATTATTTTCATCTACGGATGCAAGGCTTTCCTTCAGAAGTTCATTTTGTTTCTGGATCGTATCCACAGCTCCTAAAACCTCTGTCTCTACATCCTCATATATTTCTTCAAGACTGTTCCTTATTTCTTTACAGCATGATTCAAGTGCACTGTTTACAGACTGATCTAAGAACGTGTTCATAGCATCTTCTTTTTTCGATCCCGGGATCATTTTGACGATTTCTTTACATTCTGTATTATCCAGTGATACTTTTTTTGATAATTCATTATCTATCGTACCGTTTACCTTTGATGCAATCTTATCGATCTGACGCTCGATTCTTTTTGTGTGGATATTATATTTCTCTACCTTATCAGCATTGGCATCCAGCATGTCGTGGAGCTCCTCCACATAATAATCGACCTCTTTTGCAACTGCATTTTCGATTTCAACAGCTTTCGTATGTGCCTGCCCTTTAAAATCAGTAAAGATATTGGTAATACGGTCAATATTATCTAAAGATGAATTGTCATTTACGGAATCTGTCTCTCCTGTCTTTTTTGCAATATTTCCAAACCAATCCACTACTGTGCCAATTATATTTATAATTTTTTCAATCATCCCACCCGGATCTCTCGGTAATGGAGATCCGTCATATATAAAATCATTCATATGTACACCTCCTGGCTTATTTTGCTAAATCCTTAATGGCTTTTTCCAGATCATCTGCTCTTTTTGAAGTTGCCATTTTCAACGATTTTATCAAATTATCCAGCTCTTTTTTATCCTGTTCTGCCTCCTGATATTTCTTATTATATTCTTCCTGTTTTTCCTTAATTTTCTCAATGCCTCCCTGGCTTGTACTGATAATTTCCTCCTGTGCTTTTCTGACTTTTTCCATTGTTTCTTTAATAGAATCCTTACACAATTCGTAACTTCCTGTAATATCATCTAACAGCAGTTTTTTGTAATCCTGTATGATTTCCCGCTGGATCTTGCTCTTTAATAATTCAATATTGGTAAAATCAAGCAGTTCCTTATATTTTTCATTAATATCCCTGATTCTGAATTTTCTTACAATAGAATCTAAATCCCAATATTTATCATCTTCTTCATTTAAATCATTATACTGTTTCAGCAGCGTATACAAATATGCGGAAACTGGCACAAGGTTCTTTTGCGCCAGTTCAAGGCTTGCATAAGCTCCGTTTCCTTTTAAATATTTTAACCACTCTTTCTGCTGCTCAGCCCAATTTTCTTTCGGTCTGTTTAAAGTATCAACCTGTGTTGCAATGATATATACTTTTCCCGGATTATACCTCGTATTTGCAAAGACGCTGTAAATCGTTGCCATCTCCTGTCCTGTCAACGCATCGGATTTGACACATACCAGAACAGCATTTGCTCTGTCAATATAGTCTCTGGTAATATTAGATCTGTATTCAACTACATCATCTAAGCCTGGAGTATCTACCAGCACGACACCTTCCGGAAGATCAAATTCTTTTAATCCAACTTCAACTTCTTTTACAAAATAATGGCAGACTGATTTTGAAGAAGTCCATTTCATGATTTCATCAACCAGTTCTTTTTTTGTATCACATTCACTGCACTTCTCCTGCTGACCAAGCCAATTTGCTTTTTCGCTGTCTCCGTTTAATTGCGCATATTCTTCCAAAAAAACCGTTGCCTTTGCGTCATTTGCACTTTTCCATAATGCATTCCATTCCTGCTCTGAATAAAAAGAAACCTTTACATAATTTGTGGTACCTTTTTTGAATTTTGTTAACGACGCTGTTTCCGGCGTTACCTTTGTTGATGCATACTCATAACCTAACAGTGCATTGATCAATGTAGATTTTCCTGCTTTAATGGCTCCTACAAGAGCAATATGGAACTCTGCATCTTTACATCGATGCAGGAATGTATCAATGTCTTTGAACATTTTAGCTGTAATCAATTCATTAATACCTTCCATCTGAAGAATTTTTTTCACTTTTTCCATCTTAGCTGCATACTTCTGAACGGTTGCATCCCATAAATATGCACTGTCAACAGAGTTATCCTCCACTATCTTCTTCAATGCATTCAGTTTTTCCTCATACTCTTTCCGTGCTTCCTCGTTTGTAAATTTAAAATCTGCCATTCCTTTTTCCTCCGTATATTTAAATTTTATTGTGGTTTGTTATGCCTTATATTCTTAACTGAATTATGCATAAACACTGTCTTTCTAATTTCAATATGCCCTTCTTTTACTTTCCATTTTCTTAAATATCATGAAACTGATAACTCCAATAATGCCTGATTACTGTATTTGCTTCATTGTCCCGCTCCATATATACGCATTTCTTTCCCCTTTACGCAAAAAGATATCTTTTCCTGCATTAGCCGTTTTCTGTGCATCCCATTAATTGTCTCATATTTAAAAACCGGTTCCATTTCTGGATATCGTTCTTTAATTTTTTTATTCAGATATATGACATCTCCAATTGCAGTTCCCATATGTCTTGGCATTAAAATGTAAACAACGTTTATATCACATACCCTATCCTGTTCCCCAATATCCAGATTATAATGATTCAATAATTTCAGCAGATACGGGTCAATGGTAATTTCCGTATCTCTTTTTATGTCTGCTATCCTTACCCGCGTACTCTCTTTTTTCAATACTTCTTTCTTTGTATTTTTTTCTTTTTCTGTTACCCCTTCCACATCATCAATTAAATCATTCAGCAAAATCATATTCATAAGCTTTTCTATATTATCCATACGTCTGTTTAGTTGCTGCAATTCTAAAACATACTCATTTGTTACCTTCATAATCCGCCTCCCCTTTACTGTCTATATACCTTATATTTCTATTTTACTCATTACCATGGACATATTTTGTCCATGGTCTTTTTTTCTTTGTATCTAATGTCTACATTATATAATTCGCACATCATTCATGCAAGCATGAGTTTTTGGATATAATTTTCCTAAAGTCAGGAGGAACTCATGGTACGCTTACGCATATTGGATATATTACAAGAACAGGGACACACCAAATATTGGCTCTACAAGCAAATGGATCTCAGCTATCAGAATTTCAACCGGATGGTAACAAACGAAACATCCTCAATCAAGTTCGAAAATCTTGATCGACTAACCAAGATTCTGCAATGTCCTATCGGTGATTTATTTGAATTTACAGATGATGAAGAATAAAACAACGCACATTGCACTGTTTTCTTATTTATTGACTATAAACATGTACTGGTATTTACCCAAAATTTTATTAAACAACGCTTCCCTCATATCCAGATCCGTTTTGCTGTCATGCCATTTCAAACCGCTTCGAAAATTTATCGTACTCACAGCAAAATGTATATGCAGATCGCTTTCATTTGTACCATGAATTGCATACACGACCTGATATCCAGCGTCAAAATAACACTGTGCACACTGATCCGCAAATTCCCATAATGTATTAACATTTCTCCCCATTCGAATAAACTCATGTGGATCTAAACTAAACACTTCATGATACATGCGCCTGCCTTTTCTCTGTTCTATTCCGAACACGCACTGCACATATATCAACTGCGCAATCATATAATCAACCGGTTCATAAATTGCAACGCCTTTACCACCATACATTAGCAGCTCATTTTTTCTATTTTCATTCTTTCTGGTTCTCGTTATGTAACGAATGACATTTTTCACTGCATCTTCATTTACATAATTTCCATTAGTCATACGATTTAAAACACCCATTTCTTTTTCTCCTCTTCCGCAAAATTTCGCCAGGCTCTTTTCACTGACAGCTGATCCGGCGATATATTTTTAAGCATGTCGTTTAAATTTTCTTGTTGCATGACCATTTGTGTAGTATCTATTTTATTCTTTCTACACTGGCTCTCCTTACCGGTCAATGCTCCTTCTAAAACATATTCACTTACACTTATATCCTTTTGCTGCGCCATTTGCATAAGCTGCTTCTTCTGCTGAGAAGTACACTTAATCGTCACCATCTGATCTTTTTTCTGATCTTTTTGTTTTTTTATATTTGACATATCTTTTACTTCCTATCTATGTATTTTAACTATAATCATATCTATTAGTATTTATTACCTATATACATATCATTCTACAAATACAGTTATGTACAATAAATATAGTTATATAAATAACAAGTACGCAAAAAGTATTACCTTTTGATTTTATTTTCAATTATCCACCTTCTTTATCAATTATTTTCTGCTCTGTAGTCTTATTCAAAGTTGTCCTACATTACATTTACTTATTTGTTTGCAGAAAATAAAAAATAATTTTCAAACATGAATGTAATACAATAATAAAGGAAGGATTTATATAATCATGTTCAACAGCTACGACGATTTAATAACCATCGATGATCTCTGCGACATGCTCGCAATTGGAAAAAACACCGCATACCATCTGTTAAACACCAATCAGATTCATGCATTTAGAATCGGAAGAATATGGAAGATTCCACGAGAAGCGGTTTCAGAATATGTGCTAAGAAACAGCAGCCTGCCTAAATAATCATAATATATTTTACTTTAAATAAAAAATAACCCTGACAGCATCTTCATCACTGCCAGGGTTCCCCTCACAAAATTAATTTATCATATTGCAATTAACCTATTTAATTTCCAATAACATCTGCTTTAATTCCGGTAAATCATCCGAAATAATCTCCCAGACAAGCTTAAGGTTTACACCTTCATAATCATGCACAATACGATTTCTCAATCCATATACTTCCCGCCATGGTATCGTATTATGAATCTTCTGAAAATCTTTATCTACTTTGTTTGCCAATTCCCCCAACTGGCTCAAATTAAATACACAGGCTTCAACAACCATATCCTTGCTTTCAAACTCCGAATATTTCATTCCATCCGTATATTTCAATATTTTTTCAACATAGTTAATCATCTTTGAAATAATCACATCATTTTTCATAGATCTTTACCCCGGTTTCTGCGATCTCATGCTCAATTTCCGTCCCCTTCTCCACATGAGAAACATCAAAAACATCCATTTCCTTATCTAAGGCTGCCCGCAATGCCTCAATCAATCCAACAAACTTTAAGCCTTTTAGTCCACTGTCGACCAATAAATCCACATCACTTGATGCATTTGCGCTACCCTTTCCATATGAGCCAAACAGGGTCGCACTTTTTACGTTATACTGACTTAATACGGGTGCTAAATACATTTTTATCTGGTCTATCGTATAAATACAATCTGACATCCAATCATCCCCTCCGCTCATTCAAATTTATAATATAATAGCATACACACTTTGCAAACACTCTATTACTATGTATTATACAATGCCTGCCATTAAAGAACAACTTTAAAAATATACTCCCAAAACATAAATTTCCCCACACACCAGTAAATTCAACACCTCCCGGCATTTTCGATTGACCTATGAATTGACCTATCCGTTCAAATTTTCTCTTATTTTGCAGGAAATTGCCGTACTCTGTTCCCGCCGGTCATTTTCCTTTCCATTCTCCATTTTCTAATCCTCCCAAACAAAAAAAGCCCAGAAAGCCGCATATTCCGCGCCCTCCGGGCAAAAAAATAACCTCAGCAGTTCTCACTGCTGAGGTATCATTAGCAGGGCTACAAGGATTCGAACCTTGAAATGACGGAGTCAGAGTCCGTTGCCTTACCGTTTGGCGATAGCCCTTTGTGTTATTTTGTTTTCAGCGTTTCACGCCGTCAACAATAGCTATTATATATGAGTGAAATAAAAATGTCAACTGTTTTTTGAAAAAATTTTAAAAAATTTGCAATTTTCCTTCAACCATTGCATATAATACCATTTCACCCCAGGAAATATCAGCTTTTCCATTGGTTGCCTCGATAATTTCTTTTTCGGTCTGCTCCTGCATCTCAGATGGAACCATGAGAAGCAGCTCCACTTTTTCGGTATAAACGGTGTCGATGAGTGTCAGCCCGTTTTGTGCAACCAGATACTGTAATTTCCCAAGTCCGGTATAATCGGTTCCCACTGACAGTCTGCGTCCTTCCTTTTTATCAATAATGACGCTTGCCGCAAGCCCTTCCTGGACTGATTTCTGATATGCACGCACAAGTCCGCCTGTTCCAAGGAGTACTCCGCCAAAATATCTTGTGACGACCACAGCCACATTGTGGATATCTTCCCGCAGCAATACATCAAGCATCGGTCTTCCCGCTGTCTGTGCCGGTTCCCCGTCATCCGAGCAGCGGCTCATCTCCTGTCTGTCTCCAATGACAAAAGCAGAGCAGTTATGTCTGGCATCCCAGTATTTCTTTTTCATCTCTGCAATAAATGCAACTGCTTCTTCTTCTGAAGAAACCGGACGCACCGTTGCAATAAATCTTGATTTTTTTTCTACAATTTCTGCCTCTCCACCGGAATATACTGTTTTCATACTCATTCCTCTCGTCACAAAACTTTTTATATTTTATCAGTCAGATATTTCTACATATAAATAGGTATATTTTCATCTCTGATTCTTCGCGTGTTCCTATGGTATCATGTTTTTTTTTGAAATTCAATTCTTAAAAATAAATGAAGAACACCTGTATTTTCAGTTTTTCCTTTATTCCGACACATTTCTTTGCTATAATATGAAGATGGTTCATTTTGATTATAAAAAGGATTATAATTTCATACCTTATTTTTATTACAAAAAAGGAGACCTAACATGAATTATGGAAAGAAAAGTACGCAAAAGCGCGAAAAAGAATTAACTTCCAAAAGTACCATGATTCGCAAAAAGTTTTATGTGATTTTTTGTAAGTCGCTGCTTGTATGTGTATTTGCCGTCATGGTAATCGGCGCCTGCTCCGGTGTTGGAGTCATTCGCGGAATCATCGCCTCAGCTCCAACGATCGATGATATTGTTGCCACTCCTACCGGTTTCTTATCCACGGTTTTAGATGCAAATGGCAACCAGACTGCCACATTGGTTGCATCGGGTTCTAACCGGCGCGCCGTTACGATCGATGAGATACCAAAGAATCTGCAGCATGCATTCGTTGCCATCGAAGACGAACGTTTTTACGAGCACAACGGTATCGATGTAACAGGTATCATTCGTGCCGGCGTAAAAGGTGTCGCATCCGGTTTTCATTTCTCGGAGGGTGCCAGTACCATCACGCAGCAGCTTTTGAAAAATACCGTCTTTACCAGTTGGACAAGCGAATCTTCCATGGCTGACAAGTTTGAACGAAAGTTCCAGGAGCAGTATCTCGCCCTGCAGTTAGAAAAAGTAGTGGACAAGGACTGGATTCTGGAAAATTATCTGAATGCGATCAACCTCGGACAAAATACTTTAGGTGTCGGTGTCGCCTCGGAACGTTATTTTGGCAAAGACGTTTCTGATCTTACTTTATCAGAATGTGCAGTCTTAGCCGCCATTACCCAGAATCCTTCCAAATATAACCCGATTACCAATCCGCAGGAAAATTCCAAGCGCCGCATGAAAGTGCTTAACAACATGAAAGACCAGGGTTATATCTCGCAGGAAGAATACGATGAAGCTGTTGCAGACAATGTTTACGACCGCATCCAGCTCGTCAACATTGAATCTGAAACCAACAGCATTAATTCTTATTTTGTTGATGAACTGACAGATCAGGTCATCCAGGATCTGGTGGAGCAGAAAGGCTACACTGAGACGCAGGCTTACAAAGCACTTTATCAAGGTGGACTTACGATCTACTCTACACAGGATCCGGAAATTCAGGCGATCTGTGATGATGAAGTGAATAATCTGGACAATTATCCGACTGCGCCGAAAGTATCGTTTTCCTATCGTTTATCTGTCCGCTCTGCCGACGGTTCCATATCGAATTACAGTGAACAGACGATGCTTTCCTATTATCAGTCTTCCAACAAGAGTTTTTCGATCAACTTTAACTCCGAAGAAGAGGCAGCTGCTGCAATTGAACAGTACAAAACGGACATCATGAAAGACGGTGATACGATCGTAAATGGAAGTGAAACCGTTACCTACACGCTTCAGCCGCAGGCAGCTCTTACGATCATTGATCAGAGTACCGGAAATGTCAAAGCATTAGTCGGCGGACGTGGAGACAAAACCGCCAACAAGACTTTAAACCGTGCAGCAGATACCACAAGACAGCCGGGATCTACTTTTAAGATCATTGCCGCATATGCACCTGCACTCGATGCCGGTGGTCTTACCCTTGCCTCCGTTCAGGATGATGCACCATACAATTACGGCAGTGGTCAGGGTGGTGCCGTTAACAACTATGACAACCGTTATCGCGGTTTCACAACACTGCGTGAGGCAATCACTAACTCCATCAATATCGTTACCGTAAAAACGTTAGCACAGATTGGTCCATCCCTCGGATATGATTATATCTGCGATTTCGGCATCACAACCGTCGGTCTGGATGAGAGTTCCAATGAGACTTTAGCACTTGGCGGTCTGACACATGGTGTTACCAACTTAGAGCTTACGGCTGCTTATGCAACGATCGCCAACAGTGGGACTTACATCAAGCCAAAATTCTACACTAAAATTTTAGATCATGATGGAAATGTACTGATCGACAATACTGAACCTGTCTCACACACCGTCTTAAAAGACACTACCGCATGGCTTTTAACCGATGCCATGAAAGACGTTATGACTCAGGGAACCGGTACCCCGGCTTACTTTGGAAGTTCTATGGCCCAGGCCGGAAAATCCGGTACAACAACCAAAAACCGTGATGCATTGTTTGCCGGCTTCACACCATATTATACCTGTGTTGTATGGGGTGGATTTGATGATAACTCGCCACAATCCGGCGGTCAGACCACTTATCCAAAGAAAATCTGGAAAGCGGTTATGAGCCGCATCCACGAAAATCTGGAATATCAGGATTTCACAAAACCATCCGGGATCGTTACAGCCCAGGTCTGCAAAGAATCCGGAAAACTTGCAATCGCCGGTGTCTGTGATGCGGATCCACGCGGCAGTCAGGTCTATACCGAATATTTTGCTGAAGGTACACAGCCTACCGAATATTGTGACCATCATATCGTTGCAAATATCTGCAATGCTTCCGGTCAGCTTGCCGGTGGTTACTGCCCGGCAGATTCCATTTCCTCCAGAGTATTCGTCATTGGCGGAACGGTTGGAACAGAGGATACTCCATATCTTCTGACGGATGATTTTAAGAATAGTACCTGTACAATGCACAACGAAGGAAATTCCACCTACCAGGGAACTTCTGCTTTCTCCGCAGTTCCAGGTGTAAATAATGATACTTCCGGCGGCACACAGGCTCCTGCCGATAATACGCAGCAGACACAGCCGCCTGCTAATAATTCCGGTGGGGATAATTCTGATAGCACTCCTGCCGATACCGGCGGTACAGATAATTCCGGCGGAGGCAGTTCTGATAATACTCCTGCCGATACCGGTGGTACGGATAATTCCAGCGGAACCAACAACTCCGACGGAAATGGCGGATGATCACTCATAAAACAGAAAAATACCGGGGCTCCTTTTCATGGAACTCCGGTATTTTTCTGTTTAGTAAACTAAAAACCTTTCGTCTATTTTTTTGTGGCAATTAGGACAATAACAAACCTTTTTTATTTTTCGCTTCCAGTTCGCTTTCATTCCCAATTTCTCATAACAAAATGGGCATCTGTTTCTTAAATATTCAGGTTCTTGGATTATTTTACCTGGTTTCATCTTTTTTCCTTTTCTATTAGGCTCCTGCCTTAAGTCTAAGCGACACTTTACCTGTTTCAACTTCTACATTATATCCTCTAAATATTCCAATAATGGTAGCTATTCCTAATATACTTATTACATAAATTGCGACATTAACTTCTGCTGCCTCTACAACTCCTCCTGCAGTTAATGCACTAACAGTTAATACGCCACCTCCCGGCACTGCTGCTAACGATGTTAGTAATGCTATGATTGCAGCGATTTTTACCGATGAAAGTTTCCCCATCCATTTCATCTTCTTTGCCAGATCCCCCTGAACTTCAATATATGGCTCCTTACGTTTAATTGCTGTCTTTAATTCTTCTTTTGAACTGACCACAACTTTATTGATATTATTTTTCTTTTTTCCAAACATAATTTTCCATCTCCCATAAAGTATATTTTTATTACACCTATCCCTTTTTATTTTCACTATGTTCTTTGCGGATTGTTCCTATTCTTTTATCGGATCTAGTATCACGTCCATTACTATTACGAAAAGTTCCCGGCGGAAGTCCATGTTTCTTTTCAAATGTACCTACCGTACAGTCACTTCTTGTTTTTCTCGTTTTTTTATCAGCCATATTACACCTTTCCCTTACTTCATTCTTTTTTAAATCTTACATCTTGAAATGAACCTTTTAACTCACTGGCAACTTCTACAATATTTTCCGGATCTTCACCTTGTGACATTCTGAAAAAGTCATCAGCTACTACCCATCCTAAAAATTCCGTTAATGCCGCAGCCGTAGATCCACTTATAATTCCACCTATTAACGTGCCAACTCCCGGAATCATTTTTAACAATCCTGAAGCAACGGAACGTCCCGCTTGTTGTGTTAATGCAACTCCAGCAATTGATTTTGCCGCTGCTTCTGACAAAGAGATATCGAATAAGTCACCTATTTTTATAATCATACCTATCTGTGCTGCTGTGATAGGTATTGCATCAGACATTGGTATCGGTATAAGTCCTGCCACTGCCGATGCACCAGTCGCTGAATGAATGATTATATTGCATTTCCTTTTCAATTCTTTTGGCATGTTCACTTTTGATTTGTTCATATTTCTTCCTCCCTCGTTTTGCCTTATATAAAATTTAAAATTTTATACAACTTCATCTTTCGCTTCTCTCAATATCTGTCTTACCCTGCTTTCCGAATATCCGTATTTTCTTGCCAGAGCATGTACATTTTTCCCATTATACTCGGAACAGATTTGCTGCATTATGTACGTCTTCGAATAAAACTTTAGCGGAAACATTAACTGTAATCCTTTAAAATGACTATATATTTTATAAGCATTTTCAACGCCAACCGTTTCAGCCAGGTCCTTATATACTCCAGCCAGATCTTCCGAAGTAACTTCCGTCATACTTTCCAAGCATATCACCTCGCATGTAAAATATTTCTTTTATTATATTGGGTTTGCATTGCAAATTACAGTTATAGATTGCATTGCAATTTCTACTTGCAAATTACAATTTCAGGTAAAGCAGTTTAAACCGTAACGGGTTCAAACTGCCACTACTGTAACCTGGGGTATCGCTATTTTTATTATTTCTGTTTTTCCTGCAGCTTACTGCGCACCATTTTTTTGAATTTTCCATAAAACCCATACCAATAATCATACTGATAAAAGGTGTCTGCCGTCTTATCATAGATCCATATGTTTCTTCTCAGGCTGTGTCCGCCCTGGCTGGAGCAGGAGCGCATCTGATAGTTTCCATCTTTTGTATAAATCATTTTATCAAAAAGGATTCCTCTTTTTATGACTTTCCAGATCTGTTTGTACTCTTCTTCTGTCTCTGCTTTCTGTATAAAATGCTGATCTACCAGTTCCACCATCTCTTCACGGCTTACGTGGATTGTGTTTAATTTTCCTTTGCTTATCTTGCTTACCAGTCTGTCTTCCATTGTCTGTTTCATAACCTGTCCACTCCTTTTTTCCTCATTGTTTGATTGCTCTTATTTCTTTCCAGACCTATTTGAAAAAAATGCATTTTAAAATCGCAATCGGAATCAGTATCCAGCCAAACATCATTCCTATTAAAAATTTTTTCATGTAATGCACATAAGCGGAAGAGTAAAATACAACTTTTCCCTCATACAATACCTTGTTTGTTGCCCAGTAGGATGCTGCCGCATAAATGATTAAAAGAACTGTTTCCATGACGTATGCCCTCTCTTTTCTTAAAGACTTGTTTTTGTTTACAGGCTCATTTTACCAAACCGGCTATTTTTACTTGTAAGAGTGATTAAAAAACTGCCACACCGGGTTGTCCGATGTGGCAGTTTTTATTTTTGCCCTATTTCATGTTTAAATTCAAAATCCTTATACTGATACTTTTCCGCTATTTTTTGCAGTAAACGCGAAACATCTTCCTGCTCATAAGCCGTGTCCTCCAAAAATTCCTGCAAATGCCTTTTCACTTCTATGATCGAATTGGTTACATCTGAATCGTATTCTTTTTCCAATAACTGCTGCAGTACCACGCACAACTGTCCGATCCCGTCTTGCCTGTCTGTCAGGATTTTGGAATCTGGTTTTTTTTCAAGCAGGATATACAAGGCTGCTAAATATATCCGGATTGTTTCATTTATATTTGCTATATCCTCATATTTAAATGCAATATAATCTATATCCCAATAGTGATCCGTTGTATCCTCTTTGACATTTTTTTCTAAAATATGCGCAGCTGTCTTATCGTACAACAGCGCAAGATTCTGTTCTGCTGTCTCTAATTTTCCATTATCAATCTCTAATGTGACAAGATCATGCTGCATGCTCGAATAGTCCGTCCAGAACTCGCTGGCTTCTATCTTTTCCCATGTTTTTTCTGCTATTTTGATTGCTTCTTTAAGACACTCTTCTTCCTTTTCTCCATCTTCTATATAGCTATACTGATTTGCAGCCTCCTTCCATATCTCAATCTGTTCTTCCGGTGTATATTTTTTTTGCGCGATCTGTTTTTCTGCTAACAGTCTGTAGTTACACATTTTCCTGATCTGCGTGATCTGCTCATAATCAAAATTCCCCTCATTCATAAGCTCTTCCCTTGTTTTATAAATAAGGCTTTGAAGAAACGCATCATTCAGATCGTATTTATTGTATATATCCTGTGCCTGGTTGCATAGCTCTAACCCTTCCTTTATATTTTTGCAACGATATTCCTTCGAAAGTTCCGCCAGCCTTATCAGGCAGATGATCTGATTCTTTTCAAAATGGTTCTTTCCCTCATATTTTTTTATGACATTCCAGAGAATTGTTTTTCTGATATTATTTTTTCCATATTCACGGACTCTGTCTATTACAGATAAAACCTCCTCCATGGAAGAGGTTTCTTTCTGTATATATTCCACAAGAAAATCACCGCAATGTTCCTCAATTTCATTTGTTCCAAGCATCTTATAATATTTCAGACATTCTTTCCACAACTGCGTTTTTTCTGTCTTATTCTCTTCAATGGAATACAGAAAATAGCAGGCAGCAAGCATATATCCGGTATCATACGCATTTTCCGGTGCAGGATCCATCCTTTGCCTTAATTGAATGGCATACTGTCTGGCTTTTTGCAATTTCTGGTGTTCTTTTAATATTTCAATCAGCTCTATGCAGATATCTTCCGATTCTGTATCAGAAAAAGCTCCTTCTAATGTCTGAATGGCAGAATCTATATCACCTTTTTTCCGGTAAATTTCTGCAATACTTTTCGCTGCATATTCCCGGCTTTCCGGAATACATATTCCTTCCATCGTCGCAAAATCTTCCTCGTATACTTTCTGATAACACGCGATCGCTTCCTGCTCTTTTCCGTTATTTTCATATTCTTCTGCCAGTTCTGCATAAGACATATTGTTTCCATCATCAATTTCATGGAAAGATGTATCTTCTCTTAACTGGTTTAAAAGTTCCTGATACTGGTAGCCTTTTTTCAGATTCAGGCGAAATTCTCCCTGGTAAGTCAGACCAGGATCTTTCGAATAATAATCTCTTATTTTTTGATATGCTTTTTCTTTTTCCTTTGGCATATAGGAAGTCAATGGCATTTGTTTCATTACCAGATCAAATAATTGACTGATTTTTTCATAAAGATTTTCCATCTGTGGAATCGGTACATCTGCCGCACACCATTCCACACGGTCATCTAACATGTCGGAAGTCTCACTTGCCATTTCAAAATATTCCCTTACCAGATAATCCGGATTTTCTGAACTTTTTCTGCAATATGCTGCTGCACTATCCAGATGTCCGGCCATCTCATCTAACTTTTGCATTGCACTTTCCGGATAATCTGTGGCAGACCAGTCAATTTCAATACTGTCATTCACCATTTTGATCCGTTTCCTCTCAATCCTTTGCAACAGATCATACGCCTCTGTATCTCCTTGCCCGAGACAGATTTTTTCTGCCTCTTGAAGTTTTTCCTCATCTCCTGCTCTAAAGCAAAGCCATGCATAAGACATGTTATTTCCGGTAAGGCGTTTTATAAAAATCGCAGCCATTTTCTCCCGGATATCATGTTGTGCATAAACTTCCGGCTCTACTGACAGATATTCATTCATCCCGGCAACAATGTGTCTGCAATTATCCGCATCAGGCACTAATTCATGGTAAATCAGATCCTGTATCACCTGGTGCAGCGATATTTTTCCGGTAACTTTGTTCCATATAACCCAGCCATTTTGAATAAAACCGTCGAGTTTTTCTGCGGTTTCTTTGATTCCACATAATAATATTTCAAATTGTGACCGGCTAATACGGATTCCATCAAACAGGGAAAGGCTTGCAATAATTTCTCTTTCTATGACATCAAACCCGGAAATATCAAACAGAATCTTTAAATGGCTGTTTACACTCTCAGAGCGGAGTTTCCTGTCTTTTCTCTGTCTGATTTGGACTTCTTGTGTGTTCGTAACTCCGTCTTTTTCCAAAAATTTCTGATAGAGTATTTCCGGAGAAATCTCTGTGTTTCTCAGATATTTTGCAATCAGTTCCACGGTCATCGTATGATGTTCCACATATTCGATTAACTGCCGGACTGCTTCGACTTCTTTTTCCGTATAAGGAATGGAAGTATAAGTATAAAACAGATTTAAGATTTCCTGAATATCTTTGATCCGGTCAACATTGATCTGCTCATAATTATAATCTCTGAAATCTTTTCTTGTCGTAATGATAAATTTACAGGGACAGGCGAACAGGGTTTCTAAATCTTCATCTGCATCTACGTCAAAATTATCAATAATAATCAGATCTTTTGGCGTTGCAGCCTGTTTTAAAACTTCGATCTTTCTTTTAAAATAATCCCGCTCTGTCTCATCTTCTTCACGGCTGATCTGGTTGATTCCAATTTCATCCCGCACAAGTGACTCTATATTTTTCTCATATACTGCGAAAACAACGGTATCATACTGCGCCCGGTGCCGGTATGCATACTGTTTTGCAAGTTCTGTCTTGCCAATTCCTCCAATTCCGGAAAGGAATACAAGCTGATTCTTTGCAAGAAGCTCGTTGATTTCTTCTAAATCATCCTGCCTTCCAACAAAACAGGCAGAATTATACTGGAATGAATCCAGCAGATATACATCATTGATGTCTGCTAACTTTATCAGTTCGTCAAGCGCATCGATTACCTTCTGCATCTCATGCCATCTCGGTGCCGTCGCAATAGACAATGTCTTTTTCAAAAATAAATCTAACATTTTATAAAGCTTCGGCTGATATTTTTCGCTTCCATACCGCATTTTTTCAAATGAATAGCTGCTCGCGATTCTGCAGTCAGCCTCACACGGTTTTCTTACAAAAAGTTTAAAAAACAGCATAGCACCAATGGAATATACATCGGAATGAAATCCTATTTTTTTGATTTTTCCCTGCATCTGTTCCGGCGCAGAAAATCCATCCGAATAAGGGATTCCTGCATTTTTCTGTAATTCCCCGATTGCAGTTACGGAATCAAAATCAAATAGAATCACATGCTCCGGTGTTTCCGGTAAAATCAGCACATTTTCCGGCTTTATATCCAGATGAAGATATCCCTTCTGATGATATTTCAGAATAATCTGCGCAAGACTTTTCATATGCCGGAAAAGTTCCTGCAATGACTGATCCTCATAATACCTGTAATCAATTCCTTCATCCATTGGCAGCAGGATATAAACTGTGTGATTACAGGAAATCACATCGACCGCATTGACGGTAGAGTTCGTCAGCCCTAACGTATTTCTGATATCCGTATTTCTTTTATACGCATCTGTAAAGCGGTTTTTCGCTTTTTCAAATTTTTCTGGATTTCCAGAAGGCCCCAGCTCTCCGGTAGCAGCTCTGGTCAGTTGGATGTATGCCGGATAACACTCCCGGACTCTTATTTTGTGTTTTATCTGCATCTGATCCCAGTAAATGGCATCATATACAATACATCCGGCGCCTCTCCCTGCTTCGTCTGCAATCCGGATTTTCCGGTTTTCTGAAATTTTCATTTCATATCCATTGCACAATGCAATTCTCATATCCCGCATTTTTATCCTCATTGATTATAAAAAATAATTTCTCTGTAACTATCAGATTAACTGTTTCCCGTTTATTATAACGATATTGCTCTGCAAGTTTGTAATTGTATTTTTTGTAGAAAAATTTATCGGTTTCAGCTATAATCTTAGCAGAACATATCTGCATTTAACAGAGTATTTTTATCATGAAAAAGAAACGAGAATGAAAATGAAATCAGACTATACACTTTATAATCAGAGCAGTATCCAGAATTATTCTTCGATAGACAATGTCGATCAGGCAGTTGAATATTTAAAAGATCCGACTCATTTCCGCTCTTTCGGACAAGGTCTGACCGAACTTCTGCAAAAAAAGAACGCTCCTGTAGACTTTTCAGACAATGCTGAAATGGCTGATTATCTTTTCTCTAAACTGAAAGATATCGGTTCTACAATCAGCCGTGCAACAGTGATGTCCTGGTTTACCGGAAATCACCGCCCAAAAGTAGAGGCAGGAAGCCGCCCTAAAATATATGAACTGTGTTTTGCCATGCAGCTAACCTATGAGGAAACTGTCTGGTTTTTTCAGCATGTCTATTATGACCGTGCTTTTAACTGCCACAACATCCGTGAAGCAGTCTATTATTATTCTTTTTTACATCAACTTTCTTATCAAAAAGCTCAGGAAATAATTCAGAAAATTGACGCAGCACCCGTTACTTTACCAGTTTCGGATGACATCGATACTTATTATACCAGTTATGTACAGAATACGATTGCTGCAATGGAATCTGCCGATGAACTAATAGATTTTTTAATTGCAAATAAAGCAGATTTCTGTCACTGGAACAAAAGTGCTCTTCATACGCTGCATGACCTGATTTCCCAGCTCATCGGTTCAAAAGAAAGTGATGATGCTGTCAACGAACTTCGAACCACACTCTATGCAATGTCCCGTAACAGAAATATGATCTCCGGCAGAATTTCCATTGATATTCATAAGTATCAGAATTGCAGCCTGCTGGTGCGCGAAATTTTATATGACGCACAGTCTTACAGCACGAACCCTTCTGATCGTGATTATGAATATATTCTCGATTTTATCGGCAACAGAAATCTTTACAATAACAGTTTTATTTTAGACCGCCTGGTGTATACACACTCTGGAATGAACAAAAATCCAAATATTCCTTATATTGTAAGAAATAACTTTCCGAGCAAAAAAACAATGTCGGATATTCTGTCGGAAGAAAAATCATCTGTCTCGACTTCCTATGATTCGATTCGGAAAATGATAGTGCTGCTTGATTTTTACCGTTTCTGGCTGAATGTAAAACTAAGTGTCGGATATACTGAACTGACAAAATCTGAACTGACAGAAACTTATATCGATGAAGCCAATGCATGTCTGGTAAAATGCGGTTATGAAGAACTTTTCGCTGCCAATCCCTATGACTGGCTTTTCCTATGTGCTGCATACAGTGAAAAGCCTATCGAATATTTCCGCGCCTGCATGTCACCTGACATGTGGACGGACGATGAAGATTTTTAGATTTTTCAGCAAAAACCCCGAAGTCACCTTCGGGGTTTTCACTGTTGATGTATATACTAACTAAGGGGATACATTTTTTCGCATTTTCCTTAGTTTCTGATTTGATAAAAGCCTTTATTTTCGGCATTCTCTGATTATCTGTCGTTTTACTCTAAACTGAAATTCCCAGTCAGATTCCCAGACAAATTCCCAGACTATTTTCTGGCTGTCTTTCCATATCCGTTCTATTCAAAATGATATTCATCCTGACTTCCAAGTATTGTTTTCCAATCCTGCCTATCCTTTAAAACCCGCAAAACAAATACCTGTTTTTCAGCAATATCAACTGTAAAGAACACATTATATGTACCAAAGGATTTTATTCTGATTTCATATCCACGATATTCAAAACTTACCCCTCGATAACCAAATGGAAAATTAGTCAGTCGCTGTACTTCTTTATCGTATTTATCAAGAAAATTCAGTGCCGCATCTATATTAGCAAATTTTCGCGCAATATATCCTGCCAACCCTGTTACATCTTCTGACGCTTCCCTTGTCACACGTAACCTATATTGCATATTCCTTTAACAACCTTTCGCGAATTTGTCTCATTGCTTCTTCATGTGGAATGGTATTCCCCTGTTCCATATCATCAATTCCTTTATCCAATTCACGAAAGAGTTTTTCTTCCTGCTCGCTATATTTTACAGTTTCCTGTGCTAATGGTGCCATAAAATCACCCTATCCTTCCTTATAAAAATCACTATTGGTTTCTTTTATTATACTCTGATATCAGCCAAAAATCCATCATAACTATTGCATAGACTTGTCTCCTGCTTCTTTGCTCTGATAAAGATCTGATATCTTCATACTCTGCTTCCTAATATAGTCTGGCTGCAACTCCAAATAACGCATTGTCGTCTCAATACTCGTATGTCCGACGTTTGCCTGCACTACCTCTAATGGCACACCTCTTGCCACCGCAATAGATACATACCCATGCCTCATAGCATGTATCCATATGTCCGGACAGTTATTTCCATCGGCACGTATCTTTTCAACAATCCGATTGATGCTCTGTCTGACTGAACCGACATTTACGGGTTTTCCCTTAGTATTTACAAATAATAAGTTTTCAAACTCGCCCTTTATATCTTCTTGTATCGGTTCGACAATAATTTTTCGTAACTCCAACTGGCTTTTTATCGCTTCCTCTGCCTCTGGTACTAAATAGATGTCCCGGATACTTTCGCGCGTCTTAGGTGTTTCTATATAAAACACCCCCTGCGTTGTTTTCTGCAAATTCTTGGTAACATGCAAAACATGGTTATCCCAATTAACATCACAGATCATTAAAGCTAATGCCTCTCCAACCCTCATTCCTGTATAGAGCAGCAGTTTATATAAATTTGCATATAAACTTTTTCCTGCATACTGTAAAAACTGGTCTCTCTGCTCTTCCGTAAAACTTCTTTGCTGCTTTACCGGCAAGTTACTTGGTGCCTTTACCTTCGGGTATGGATTGTCATCTGCCGAAAGCATACCACGCCTTACAGCTTCATTCAGCAGAGTACGCAGCATTTTTCTAACGTTATTCACTGTACCCTGTTTCATCTTTTTTTCTACAAGATGATTATATACTTTTTGAATATGATACGGCAAAAGATTTTTCAATTTTACCTTTCCAATAAAATCCTTCAAATAATAATCATACAAAAATCTGTACTGCTGCACGGTTGTCGGCTTTAATTCCGGGTGATACTCTCCTACATATAATTCAAAAAGTTCTTCTACCGTAACATTACTTTTCTTTTGTGGGGAAATGTGCATATCTATCTCATATAGCCTTTTCCGCAATCTTTTTTCTGCTTCTGCTTTCGTTTTCCCTGCAAAATAAATTCTTTCACCTTTATACACTTTATCGGCATAGTAAATTTCCTTTTTCCTGTCATAATAAATATTTGCCGGTAATACAGTTTTTCCATCCTTATCAAAAGCCATATTCAAATCCTCCCATGAAAAGAGGCAGAGTTTCCTCCGCCTCTTTCTTAACCTTTAGTAGCTGTTTTCCTCAATATACTCAAGGATTTTTTTCACATTAAATCTTAAAATCCTGCTGCCTTCAATATCAATGCGTGCCCCTGCTGCAACAGCCACTTTTAAAGCACTTGGTCTGCCTAATTGCAGCAGTTCACATAAACCCTCTACGTTCACAACTACTGGTAATCCTTTTGTCTCTGTTATGCTTGTATCTGTATTCATTCTTTTGTCCTCCTGTTATTTTGAGTATAATTGTATTCCGCAAAAAGCTGACTGTGGGTTCATTCAATTAATTGAATTCCCAGATAACCATTTACTGGTGAATTATAACCATCAACTCTTCTTTTGGTACTGGCTATGCCAAATGTATTTTTAAATAGTCGTGAAAACTGCGGTTTATCGCTATCTCGTATATGTATGTCCTTTTCCGCACAGAATTTCCGATATGCCTTAAACAACGCATCTGTGGGTACAAACGCATCTTCACGTTCTTTTACCACTTCACAGCATTGATAAAAGAATTCTTTCAAACACTTTTGGCGGCAGTTCTCTCTCCATTCATTTAACATCCTATCAGCAAGTTCTGATTCATGAAAAACAAAATTATTTCTATACAAATCACGGTATGCATGTGCCGCTCTGGTAGCAATTGCATGACGCTCTTTCCATAATTTTTCTGGCATACTATAATCTCGATTTTCATCAGCTATAGATTTAACAAACGGTATTAACAGCATTCTATGATAAAATGCCTCATCATCCTCCTTTAGCTGAATTGGATGATTTGTTGCAAATAAAAATTTACAATGATGCGTCACCGTTCTGTTCTGCACATATTTTTCTTCGCAATCTATTTTTGCATCACCGGTAAGCAGCTTTAACAACTGCACTGATTTTTTGTCTAACATGCCTGCTGGCAAATCCATGTTGTAATTAAGGATCCTTTGACTTATACTCCCAAGTTTGAAACGGCTTCCAAATTCATTAAGCGAAATAGTTGAAATATTGCCCTCTCCTATTGTCTTTGCTATAAATTCGCCAATAATGCTTTTTCCACTATCGGGAGCTGTTCCAAATACAAAGAATTTTTTAGCCTCCGTTCCTTGTGAATAAATATATCCCAGACATTGATAAAATCTTTCTAATGTATCTACATCTCCTCCTGTAGCCTGCATTATGATTTTATCCATATATGGCGTCTGTACTTCTTCATTCCCTAAGTATTCGGCATTTATCTCGAATAACACAGGATATTTTGAGGTGCTATTTATAAGTGCATCTTTCTCTGCATTATATATGCCATTTTGAAAAACAATCATATGTTTTGCAGTCGCAACATCCTTTTTCTTAAATTCACCTGTCAGACTACCATTTGCCTGCATATATTTATACGTATCCTGAAATCGGTTATAATATGGAATTCTTTTTTGCATCTCTTTTGGCAGCACACTTCGCGCTTCCCTGACAAAGGATTCTTCATTAAGCTGTCGATAATATTTGCCGTTCCAAATATAAAGCTTTTCCTCTATTTTTTTAACTATTGCGTTTTCAAGAATGAGTTCCTCTATTTCCTGCATCCGTAATTCTTTTTCTCTTAGCAACGTATGCAAATTCTTTTTCGTGTCATTTGTAGAAATTACTTTTACGACGATATCTTCCAATTCATCCTCAAGCTTATTTCCATTTATTTTATTACATGAATAATCAAATTCTGTCTCCATATCAACCTCTGTCTGATGGATTATAAACGGTGTCGCTGTATTTTCTAATTCATTCAGCAAGTCGATTGTCCGCGCCTGTCGTTTCATAAACAAATTATTCCCACTCATCATCAAAATCCCCTTTCCCGTAAGGCTCTTCCTCTATGACATTCTCTGACACCTCTATCGAATTTTTTATAAGATATTCCAGTATCGGATATGTTATCGAATTTACATTCTCTATTTCGCTATCATCTATAGCAATTAAAGCTGGTATGTCATCTTTAATATCTACAATCAATAAATCGTACGATTCACTTATTGCATGTATAAATAAAATACACCCATCTGTATTTGCTTTTCGATAACCACGAAAATATGCTTTCTTGTCTTTCCAGAGGATCATCCGCATCTTTGGTGCAAAACCAATCGACATCTCTATCTGCTGGATCGGTTCCACGCATTTCATATCTGGTAACTTAACGTAGCCTTCTATTTTATTGCATGTATGAACTTTTCCATTTTTTACAAAAGTAGCCTGTCCATTCTTAATCAAAAGCTGATTTCTCCACTGCGGCTGCTCTCTTAGCCTCTCTACATACTTCTCCAATCTGCTTGTTTCGACCTCTGTCATATTACTTTGGGTTGTCATTGTTTCTTTCATACATTTTATCTCCTTCCGTCGGCTGTATTCTGCCATTGCCAACAATTCAATTGTACGATATCATGGTGGATATAGATATATCTACTTAGTGTCCACTTTTTATACGGAGGTGCCTATGAGGCTTGTATACAACAACATTATTGAACCCAAATACCAGTACCATACAGACAGTGATGAAAACGATACAACTATCGGTTCACCAACATTACCCACAACAGATTTAACCCCCATCACACTTTACGATTCAGATCCTTCTGAAGATAAGTCCCCTATTTACATTGATTTCGCCAAGGCTGAAACGCTTGATCAGATAATAACCTTCTGTAATAAATATGGTGCAATCATAAATTTTAAACTTGTCCCCAAAAATGATAATGAATACCACAATTATCAAACTCTTCAAATATTTGAATGTTATAATGATCTTTACGATTGCATTTCATATAAACATTTCAAATATTACCAATTACAAATGAAATATTTAATAGAAATTCACCGTTTGATGCTCAAATACAACACCTTAAAGGATAAATCATATACCAACTCCAAAGATATCGACAACACGTTAAAAGATTTACTATTAAACTGCCTTGCCCTTATTCAAAATCCTTTTTTCTCCGTGATGTATGAATTAGAATATGCCGATACCACCGATCACGAAAAGTATCGAACATACTTTTCAAAATACCCATTCATTGATTACATATATAGATTGAATATCAGCAAATCAAAACACATAACGTCCCAAATTGATGATATTACAGAAGCCAAATCTGCTACAAATGTTGACGACAATTCAGGCATCAAAAAAGATGACAATATCAATACTACGACAGATAACAATGCGGAAAGTAAGACAGATAATAATTCAAACTCCATCACAGACATTAAAACAGATTTCTATTCAGACCTTATAGAAAATAATGGTACTCCCGCACCTAATGCAGACGTAATTAACTTTCTATCCAGAACAATTTCTAATCCATTAACAGATAATGATTTTTGTCATTCTTTTTTTATTAGCCATCAGGAAGTCATCATATCTCTGGCTCAATGTATTTTCTCTGATGTTCTTTCTTTTGAAATAAGAGAAATCTATCCTAAGATTACTTTAAAAGATTCAGAAATAATTTCAGACTGGGAATTTCCAACGCTGGTAAGTGCTATATTCTTCTATTTTTATCTGGACTACTCAAATTCAAAAGTCATTACACGTTGTGCAAATAAAAAATGCAATATGCTCTTTGCACATTCTGGTGCATATACGAACCGAAAATACTGTTGTCGTGAATGTGCACACAAAGTTGCTAATCGAAATTATAAACAAAAAATCACTCATAAGAACGTCTAAATCCCCTGTTCCAGTGTTCCGGTTATATTAGATATCTTTTTTTACTATATTTTTATAAGGGAAATACTCTTTTTCCTATATTAAAAAATGCAATATATCTGGAACACTGGAACACTTTTTTACTCTGCCTTAACCAGCTTATAAAAACTGCTCTTCCTCATCCCGGTTAATCTCATAGCCTCCACTGCTGTTATCTCCCCTGCCTTCCAGCTCTGAATAACCTCTTTCCAGTTATCCGGCTGTTTTATACGCGGTCTGCCATATTTATCCCATCCACCTCTTGCCTTCATCTGTTCAATCCCTTCACGCTGTCTCTTTTCTTTTTTCTCAACCTCTGCCTGTGCCATAGCCGCATATAGTTCAATCAGCATATGATTGACCGTTTCCAATATCATTTTCGCCATAGCATTGTCCATTTTAGACAAATCCTGCAACGTTGTAGGTATCTCCAAGATCATTACCCGTATACCTCGATTTGCCAACATCCGCAGTTCTTCTACTGTATCCTTTTTATTTCTCCCCAACCGGTCTACCTCGGTGATTATCAACGTATCTCCTTCACGTAAAATATCATCCCTTAGTACCGTGTACCGGGGTCTGCTAAAATTCTTTCCTGTCTGTTGATCTGTATATATTTTTTCCAGTTTATAATGGTTATCTTTGCAAAACTCCGTTATCTCATTAATTCCTCTATCTAAATGCTGTTCCTTTGTTGATGTCCTATGATATCCATATATTGCCATAATTTTTCCTCCTGACCTTGCATTGTGGCAGTTAATTTTTTACGATGATTCAGTTTCTCTTTCTTCCATAGTTCAAGCGCAGTCCTTGCTGTGCGCTTGAACTGAATTAGCGTTAAAAAATTTACTGTTACAATGGTAGCGATTCACTGTCCATAAATTTCTGCATACAAAAAGAACGTCCAAAAATCCTATTTGTATAGAATTTCGAACGCTCTTTGTACTCTTTTTTGGTGTCTGCAAATGTATACTTTTATAAACCCGTATTGCTAAGTTCTATCCTTATGATATTCACAATCAGAACTTCTCTTGTTATTCATTCCAAACGCCTGCTATTCTAGGTAGCACATCTAATCTGCTACATCGAACAATTTCGTTTCTATCCTTATAATAATACTCAACCGGCTCTATGCCTTTCAATAAATCCTGCACCTTACTTTTACTTTTTACTGGCGTTGCCTGTAGATAGAAACACAATTTTTCCATTTGTTTCATTTCTGCTTGCGTAAATACCTTGCCACATCCCCGGCAAACATATCTGTTATCGTTATCCTTTTCAGTCATGGCATATATCCGCACTCCAAGTGCCATATCTCCACTCCATCCAAAATGATAGCATATTCTTTTCTTGTGCTTAGAGTATGGAATTCCTGCTTTCGATAACTTTTTTCCCCGGCACTGTTCCTCTTGTTTCTTTTGTTTTCTTGCTCTTCTGCTTAACCTTTTCATGCCATTACTTCCTTATAAATGCAGCAGCTCCAAAACAATATCATTTCCAGTAACGCATAACACGATGGTTCCGATTATAAGCACCAACCATAAAACAACCGTAAGTCCTGCGACAAAATCTGTTCTTTTTCTTAACTTTTGTACTACCATTAAATCCGCTTTCGCCTGATTTGAATTATAATATTTTTTCCCATTTACATAATGATCGCTTATTTCGGTCATACTATTAAGAACTTTATTCGTCGCATTCAATGCCTGATTTGCTGATATCTTTACCTTTTTAGAAGCCATAGTAACCATCCTGCTTTCCAAAAACTCTAAATCGTAAGTACATAATGCCGACACATACTGCTGCCAAGATCAAATTGGTTATAATTGCATCACGCAAATTTACTTTAAATTCCTCTTTTGCATTTTCCAATTTATTCACACCATATTTATCATCCATGTGCATTACTATTAGTCCTTCTGTCAGTTGCCTTAAATCATCCAGTTTTCCCATCTTTTTTACCTCTAAATTTTTGATTCAAATTGGGAACACGATTGAAATCCCTTTTTTAGAACTTTCTTTACCCTGCACATGCACTTCATTTCCATGTCATATTCCCATGTAATTGTCCCACAGGGTTTAATTGCAGAATTTGCCGGGTCGTACCAGTTCTTGCAGAATGCACACTTCTTTGAAGTGATATTATTTGCTCTGGCTTTCGCTTTCATCTATTAATACTCCCGTTGCTTTTTGTATGTATGCGGTTTTTGATTATTTTTACTGCAAAAACCACCTGCTGGCTTTCCTAAGTTCTTCGCTCTGCTCACGGTATTACCACAATGCGAACAACGCCATTCTACATATTTAACTGATGCACTCATCTCTTTTACCTCCGCCATATTACTTTACTAAATTTTCAAAAACTCTCTCACGCGCCGTTCCGAATACTCAAACTCACGCGCTAATTCACGGATATTCTCTCCGTTGTAGTTTTCTTTCACATAAGCAGCAACATAATCTGTGTTATACAACCGCTGTGGAAATGTTATCTGCTGCCCGCGAAATTTCTTATATAGTTTTACCGTTTCCTCCTCCCCTATTACACTTGCAATTTCTTCATAAATGGGTACAAAATTTTCTGACTGCAACATATCACCGCCATTTCTCGATATATTTCTTGAGAAGCTACTATAAATTTACATGTTTTTCCTTGAAATATCACTTTGAAATTTTCATTATTTATTTCACACAATCTCAATTTTTCCGCTTTTACAACAATACCGATATACCTGATCTGACAACTTTTCTTCTGGAAGCAATGTACCATTTACCTCTTTTACCATCCATCTTAATTCCTTTATATCTGCATATTGCACCGGAAGAACCAGAACTTCATGAATAGAACTTGGTAATATGTATAAATCCTGCTCAAATACGTCCGAACTATCTCTTAGTTCTGAAATAAAAACCATAGATGCCGCTCCATTAAGTTTTGCCCGATTGGTAACAACATACAATGGTGCCATATCTTCCCCTTCATCCAGTGGTATATCTAACATACTTTCTTCTAAAAGCTCTGCTATCACACATTTTATGTTTTCTACCATCACTGGTGTTAATTTTCGATAATTCCGACAGGCACACTCATATAAATCCCGCTCCTGTACTTCCCAGATTTTCATATGAAAATAATTAATCAACACTGTCGCACTTTCTTTTTGTCCGGTTTCCATTACATACTGATATACAATCGCCATATCTAAAAACTTCCTATGCGGCAACCGCTCTAACAGTTTCTTATTTTCTTCGTAATTTATGAGTTTTAACGTGATTTTCCCTTGTGCCACACTCCAATCTTTAAAAAATGACATATCCACCATACCTGAAATACAATTTTTCTGATACACTGCTTCTATTTCCTTTACAATATCATCAAATTCCCGTCCACTCTGGTATGACTCGTAATAATATTCCAAGTATATGACCGGACATACATTGCTTTCATTTCCCTGTATCGACAAACCAATGCGCTCTATCCCATTATTTTTCAATACCGGACTTATTATGACTGCTGCATTTCCTGCAAATTTTTCTTCCAAAATCTTTTTTATTCGTTTCTGAAATTCCTGATAACTCATGTCTTTTCCTCCATAAAAATCTAATATACATAATCAAAAAGCATTTATTCCACGCCCATCTTTTCAGCTTCATCAAAATCATTTTCAAAGTAATTACTTATCATCTCCCTTTTTCCAACAAAAATAAGGCATAGCTTTCACACTATGCCCGTTTACCCGTTATCACTCTTACTCATCTTCAAACTCGCGCCGAAACATCAGCCATAAATTGTATGACGTGATAATAACGATATTTATAATTTTTAAAACCTTTTTCTTCTTATCACACATTCTCTGCCTCCTTCCACATAGATATTATATAAATGCAGTCGCACACTTTGCGTTTTGTCCGCAAAACACCTATTTAATACAATTTCATCCAATATAGACCACTATTTAAACAAAGGAGACAACAGAAAATGTTTAAAAATGAACCCGATTTACTAACACGTAAGCAGTGCCAAGACCTGTTACACATCAGCAAATCAAAAATGTTAGATTTGATTCACAAAGATTTAATTCCCGCACATATCATCGCAGGAAGTTTCCGAATTGAAAAAGCAGATTTAATTGATTTTGTTCAAAATTCCCGTTACTGGAAATAAGAATTATAAAAAACTCCCAGAAAATTCCCAGACACTTCATTTTTTTTAGTTTCATACAAGCGAATTTTTCTAATTTTTCACACGCAAAAAAATCTCTCAGCCATTGATTTTCCTATATAGACAGCAAAAACCCCGAAGTCACCTTCGGGGTTTTCACTGTTGATGTATATACTAACTAAGGGGATTAGATTTCACCAATCTAATCAAATTAGATTAGTGCATATTAATGTAACTCTCTGGATACGAAATCCGGATAACCTGACTCTAATCCATGCTCAGTGGAATCAAGTCCCTCAATTTCTTCCTGTGCAGTTACACGGAGACCGATCGTTTTCTTTAAGACGGTAAATACGATTCCCATTGTAATGATCGTCCAACCCGCGATGCAGAGGATGCCAAGTAACTGGATCAGCAGATGATGAACACCGCCGCCATAGAACAGTCCATCTTTGTAATCGAAAAGTCCTACTGCGATTGTTCCCCAGATACCGTTACAGCCATGTACTGCAACTGCACCAACCGGGTCATCTACTTTTAATTTATCCTCAACAAAATATACTGCTACGCAGACAAGCACACCTGCGATCGCACCGATAATAAAAGAACCGATCACATCTACATTTGCACAGCCAGCAGTAACTGCTACAAGACCTGCAAGAGAACCATTTAACGACATTGAAACATCCGGTTTACCATTTCTGATCCATGTATAGATCATTGCTGTACAGGTTGCTACTGCAGGAGCAACAGTCGTTGTGGCAAAGATCTGTGATAACTGCATCGTATCGGTTGCTGCTGCACCGTTGAATCCATACCAGCCAAACCAGAGAATGAATACACCAAGTGCACCGATTAAAATGTTGTGTCCAAGAATTGGTCTTGGTTTTCCATTTTTGTCATATTTACCAATACGAGGTCCTAACATTGCTGCACCGATGAAAGCGGTGATACCACCTACCATATGGATACATGCAGAACCTGCAAAATCTGTAAATCCAAGATCTGTCAGCCAAGGTGTTCCGCCCCATACCCAGTGAGCTTCGATCGGGTAAACACATAAACTGATAATAAAACTGTAAATACAATAGGTAATGAATTTGGTACGCTCTGCCATTGCTCCGGAAACGATCGTTGCTGCCGTTGCACAGAATACCAGGTTAAATACAAATCCGGACCAGTCTGTCTCTCCAAAATGAGCAAATGGGTTTAAGCCCCAGCCGACGAATCCGCCATCTCCACATAAGAGATTGTATCCTAACAGATAAAATGCTACTGTACCAATACAAAAATCCATCAGGTTCTTCATCGTAATATTACCAACATTCTTTGATCTGGTAAAACCAGCCTCCACCATAGCAAATCCACATTGCATAAAAAATACTAACGCTGCACCCATAAGGTACCATACACTCATATCCATAATCAAATCCTCCTTGTTTTCCGAAGAAATAAAAAAAGATAATCACGACCCCAGGTTCTCCCTGTGTCACAATTATCTCCTTTGATAATGATTTCTTCCTGATTCAATTTTTCTCATAATGTTATATTCATGATCCTTTTCTTATTTTTCAGATGACTCCTCATTTCATCCAAAAAACTTACAGTGCATCTACACCATGCTCGCCTGTTCGGATACGGATCGCGTCTTCCACCTCATACATGAAAATTTTACCATCACCGATGTGACCGGTATTAATCTGCTCTACGATCTTGTCGATCAGCTTTGGAGCAACTTCATCTGTCACAACTGTTTCTACTTTAATTTTCGGCAATAGATTGACTGCATACTCTGCACCACGGTAATTTTTGATAATACCCTTCTGATTACCATAACCCATACTGTTTACAATGTTAAGACCATTTACTTCTTCACTGTCAAGCAACGCCTTAAGATCTTCTAATTTTTCAGGTTTAATAATGATCTCTAATTTCTTCATACTAATCCTCCTTGTTTTTCGGAGAAAAATGCGAGCCCATTGGCGAGCAGAGGATTTTCCTCCTTGTTTTCCGAAGGAAAATGCGACTGCCTTTGCAGGTGCAGAGGATTTTCCTCCTTGTTTTCCGAAGGAAAATGCGACTGCCTTTGCAGGTG
>ERZ791810.133-NODE-133-length-91491-cov-14.048887_pt1 | contig 91491 bp, 67 predicted proteins | sample MGYA00510304_ERZ791810 | MGnify/ENA primary metagenome ERZ791810 (study PRJEB30046, sample SAMN00791967) | human gut metagenome | study: EMG produced TPA metagenomics assembly of the A metagenome-wide association study of gut microbiota in type 2... | reverse complement strand
ACGGTTGCCAGCTGTGTGCCCGACAGCCCGCAGCTGGCAACCGTCGGGCCCGCAACTGGAAAACGAGGAAAAGATACAAGCAAAAGAGGCTTATCTCCTATGGATTGCTACATTTGGAATGAAGGAAACGGATGTTTATCAATAAGGAAAGGAGAGTTTACATTATATCATAGCGATTCTATATAGCTTTGACAAACGCTCTCCTACGCTTATGCTGTTCGGTCTTGAAGTATTCCCACTGTGCTTGTACCTTGCCGTTCAGTTCCAGTTCCGGGTTGCTTTCCGCAAACACGAAGCCCAACTTTTGATAGACAGGGATTAAATCTGAGAATAGCAAAGCGTTTACGCCCTTGTTCTGATACTCGGGCTTCACGGCTACCAGTAGCAAGTCCAGCATCTTGGCGCGACGTTTCATGAACAATGCTTTCAGCAGGTGATACCAACCAAAGGGCAACAGACGTCCATGAGACTTTTGCAAGGCTTCTGACAAAGAAGGCATGGAGATGCCTACGGCTATCAGCTTATCTTCGGCATCTGTAATCAGCGTCACCATACGCAGGTCCAGAATAGGCAGATACATTTTGACATATTGGTCAATCTGGCGTTGCGACAGGGCGGAATAGCCATACAGCGGGCTGTATGCTTCGTTCATCAGTTCAAAAATAGCCTGTCCGTAGTCACGGGCAATCTTCTTGGCAGAAGAATATTTCTTGATTTTAAGGTTATATTTACGTTGGATAAGGTCTGAAATGCGCTTGTGCTTGTCGGGTATGGCATCCGGGATGTAAATCTTGTACTCTACCCAGTCGGCGTCTTTTTCAAACCCCATACGTTCCATATGCTGCGGATAGTAGGGGTAGTTGTAAGTGGTTGCCATTGTGCTGAGCTGGTCATAACCCTCGATAAGCATACCTTCCGCATCGAAATCGGTAAAGCCTAACGGGCCTTGTATGTGGGTCATGCCCCGTTCTTTGCCCCATTCTTCGACGGTGCGGATAAGCGCTTCCGATACTTCGGGGTCGTCGATAAAGTCAATCCAGCCGAAGCGTACCTCTTTCTTGTTCCAAGTCTGGTTAGCCTTATTGTTGATGATGGCGGCTACACGTCCTACGATTTTATTGTCCTTATAAGCAAGAAAATAGTCGGCTTCGCAAAACTCGAAAGCGGCGTTTTTCTTCTTGTTGAAAGTGTTGAGCATATCATCGTAGAGGTCGGGTACTGAATACGGATTGTTTTTGTACAGTTTGTAGTTGAAGCGGATAAATTGTTTCAGTTCCTTTTTCGTGGAAACCTTTTTAATTGTAATTGCCATAGTTGTATGTTGTTATGAGTGGGCAAAGATACATGAAAAACTTTAAATATACGGTCTTGCAAACTAAATATACGGTCTTACAGGCTATAAATGAGGAATGCCGTATACGCAATGTAGCAAAGTACCATGATACTTCCTTCAATGCGGGTAATGGTGCGCTTGGCAAAGAACAGCCCGAAGAACCAAAGCAGGATGCCCGACCCTACCAGCACCCATAAGTCCAAATTGGTAATACCCGTCAGATGCAACGGTGTGATGGATGCGCTGCAACCCAATACAAAGAATACATTGAACAGGTTACTGCCTACTACGTTGCCGATGGCTATTTCCGGATTCTTCTTCAAGGCTGCCACAATGGATGTGGCAAGTTCGGGCAGAGAGGTGCCGCCTGCCACCAACGTCAGTCCGATAACGGATTCACTCACTCCCAAGCTGCGTGCGATGCCGCTTGCTCCGTCCACGAAGAAACTGCCGCCGGCAATAAGCGCGCCAAAACCGCCCAAGATGTAGAGAACGGATTTCCAAAGCGGCAGCTGCTTGATGCTTTCTTCGTCACCTGCCGCTTCTTCGGGGGTATGTGAGGCAATGGCAAAAGTGTAACTCAGGAATATGGCGAAGAAGCACAGCAATAGCAAACCGTCAGTGATGCTGATTATATTGGCTCCGTCTCCATTCAAGAATACGTCGTTGGCACAGACCAGCAAGGCTATGGAGGAGAGGATGCACAAAGGTATTTCTTTCTGCAAAGTGTTCCGGGTGATGGCAATCGGAGCAAACAGTGCGGTACAGCCTACAATCATCAGTGTGTTGAAGATATTGCTTCCCACCACGTTTCCGATAGCGATGTCTGCACTGCCTTTCAGTGCGGAAGACACGCTGACCGTCAACTCCGGGGCGGATGTTCCGAAGGCCACGATTGTCAGCCCGATAACAATGTTGGGTATATGAAAGCGTTTGGCAACGGAGGCAGCCCCGTCAGTCAGTCCGTTTGCGCCTAATAAGATGAGGAGAAGTCCTCCTACGAGTAGTAGAATGTTCATGGAATATCTTTTTTGCGGGCAAAGATAATGCAAACCGATAGCAGAATAAAACGAACCGGTTCATTTTTTATGAAATATGAAAAACATTCTGTATGTTTGAGGCTTTATTCAGATAGCTATGTTATAACAACAACCGATAAAAAGATATTGAAATGAAAGGGACTCGCGCCTTGTGCCTGATGCTGATGTTACTGATAGTAAACGGAGCATCCGCACAGTTGGTAGAAAAAGTGCTTCGTGCCATAGAGGGAGACAGCTTGGCTCCGGTTTTAACGGTAAGGGCCGATTCCGACTCTGCGGTGTCACTGTCGGCGATAAAGCAGGAACTGGAGGCTGCCCGGCTGAACGAAGCCAATCTGCGTATGGAAATGGAGCAGCTGAAACTTGCCAGCTATGCGGCCGATTCTGTGAAACATTTGCAGCAGAGACAGCGCATCGACTCTTTGCGTAAGGTGACTCCCGGTGTTCCGGTAGTGGTGGAGGAAGATACGTTGTTCTATCTCTATGCCAAGCGTGGCGGTCATACTCCTCAGCAACGTGCCGAAATGGATGCCGCTGCCATATTGGAGCTGGGTAAGCGCTTCAATCTGCGCCCCGACTCATTATATATGGAGAGCAGCGATATTGTTACCGACCTCATGTATGGAAACAAGGTTATAGCCTCGTTTATTGACCAAGACGGCTTGTGGGAAAACTGCACCCGCGACCAGTTGGCTGCCCATAACCGAAAGGTTATTGTCGATAAGCTGAAAGAAATGAAAGATGAGCACAGTCTTTGGCAGTTGGGTAAGCGCATCCTTTACTTTATCTTGGTATTGGTGGGACAGTATTTCCTGTTCAGACTCACTATCTGGCTGTTCAAGAAACTGAAAGTGCGGATACAAAAGTTGAAAGATACCAAACTGAAGCCGTTCTCCATCCAAGATTACGAATTGCTGGACACGCAGAAACAGGTTAACTTGCTTATCTTCCTCTCGAATCTGCTGCGTTATGTCATCATGCTTCTTCAATTGCTGCTGACGGTTCCGTTGTTGTTTTCCATCTTCCCGCAGACCAAGAGCTTGGCATATCAGTTGTTCTCTTATATTTGGATTCCGGTGAAGAGTATCTTCACCTCGGTCATAGAGTATATACCCAATCTGTTCACTATTTTTGTGATATGGTATGCGGTGAAGTATCTGGTGCGCTTTGTTCATTACCTCGCCAATGAGGTGAAGTCCGAACGCTTGAAGATACGCGGCTTCTATTCCGATTGGGCGGAACCTACCTTCCACATCATCCGCTTTTTGCTTTATGCTTTTATGATTGCAATGATTTATCCCTATCTGCCCGGTTCCAAGTCCGGAGTGTTTCAGGGTATTTCGGTCTTTGTCGGATTGATAGTATCGCTTGGGTCGAGTACCGTTATCGGGAATATTATTGCAGGTTTGGTTATTACTTATATGCGTCCTTTTAAGTTGGGCGACCGCATACAACTGAATGAAACAACGGGTAGCGTTATCGAAAAGACTCCGCTTGTCACCCGTATCCGCACGCCGAAGAATGAGGTGGTGACTATTCCGAACTCTTTTATCATGTCCTCTCATACCGTAAATTACAGTGCTTCTGCCCGCGAATATGGTTTAATCATTCACTCTGAGGTAACAATCGGTTATGATGCCCCTTGGCGGCAGGTGCATCAATTGCTGATAGAGGCGGCGCTGAATACGCCCGGTGTGGTAGATGATCCGCGTCCTTTTGTGCTGGAGACTTCGCTCAGCGACTGGTATCCGGTGTATCAGGTGAATGCGTATATAAAGGAAGCTGACCGTTTGGCACAGATTTATTCGGATTTGCATCAGAATATCCAAGATAGATTTAATGAAGCGGGCATAGAGATTATGTCTCCGCACTATATAGCCACGCGCGACGGAAGCGAGAGTACGATTCCTAAAGACGATTTGCGGGGAAAGAAAAAATGATGTGTCAAAATAAAGACTCGCTTACTATTTATTTCTTTTAGGCATGGGTTACACGGGATTTCACGGTTCTCTTTAATTTTATCCGTGAAATCCCGTGTAACCCATGCCTAAAAAGAAATCATCAAGTGTTTTTGCCTTTTGTAGATGGGGCTTATCTCTAAAAAGGATTATTTACTGCGTGTCACAGTGTGCAGCACATTGCCTTTCTTGTCAATCATGCGCAGTTCCAGTATTTTCTTATTGGCGGACACAATGGAGAAACCGGGCTCGGGACTGCAGAATACAGTGCCTTCAATAGGCTTGACCTTGCGGCTGAGCGAGCCGGAAGTATTGGTTATATAATCTATGTCGCTGCCCGGTATACGAACGTGCTGGAAGTTATGGATATGTCCGCAGATGTACATATCTACTTTGTGCTTGCGGAGTATCGGGTCGAGGCGTGACTGCATATCTTGGCGTTCGCTTTCGTCTTTCGGTGTCTCGGCATAAATGGGGTGGTGTCCGGCAACGATTACCCAGTCTTCTTTAGCGGCAGTCAGGACGGAGTCAATCCATGCAAGTTGCTGCTTGTAGTCTTGCTTACAGGCATCCGGGTAGGTCTCTTTTTCATTGCGGTATTTGTCTATCATCGGGGCTGTATCTACCCAAACCACCCTGATAGTCATGCCTTTGTCCGCAAAGACTTTGGTGTAATAGCGTGCAGGCATGGTCCAGCGGCGACTGATATTTGAGTAGTCTTGTACAGCTTGCGTGTTGCCGCGGTATTCGTGGTTGCCCAGCAAGGGAAACCAGTCTATCATCAGTTCAGGGTGACTGTATATTAACTCGTAATTAGTCATCCACAGCGGGTCGTTGACAGACCGTACACCTTCAAAGTGATGTATGTCTCCTGTAGCGAGCACGAATTCCGGATCTGTACCGTTCTCTGCCATTACTCCCATAAGTTCGGCAATAGGCTTCTGGTCATAGTAGCCGTTGCGTCCCAAGTCGTTGGCCACGTAGAAGTTGAAGTTGCTGTCGAATACAGAGTAATCGGTGATTTGGGCAGTTGCCATATTGCCCAATAGGGCGACGAGTAATAAAAGGAATATTTTCTTCATTGCTTTTAGTATTATTCAATTTGAATTAGTGTTTAGAAATTGATTTTCACTCCTGCATTCACTCTTACACCATAGTACTCGGCTTGCATGGTACGGTCCTTTGTGCCTTGGTAGTAGCGGAGCGGTTGGTTCAACAGGTTGTTGGCTTCGGCATAGAAAGTTGTCTTGATTTTCTTTCCAAAGGTGTAGCTTGCGTTGAGGTCCATATAGTTCACTGCATCGTAGTAACGGTCGTAGAATGTGGATTCACCCATTTCATCCATAAAAGCCGATGCGTAGTTGTAGCTCCAGCGGATGTTGAAACCTGCTTTCTCGAAGAAGAGTGAAGCATTGGCCGTATGTTCGGGAGACCCCGGCATACGCAGATCCTTCTCGTTTTCGCGACCTTCAAAGTTGAAGTTGTTCACGCGGCTGTAAGTATATGTGTAGTTTCCATAGAAACCGATACACTTCAGGGTGGGAGCAATAAACCCGAAGTCACGTTGATAAGCTACTTCCACTCCGAACAGATTGGCGTCGCCGGCATTGCGGGGTTGGGTAAGTACGTCGTACTTGTGATTGTTGTATGTGTAGTTGGTGATGCGCTGGTCTACGATGAAGTCATTGATTTTTTTGTAGAACAGACCGGCGCTTACCAAACCGATGCTTTTGAAGTAATACTCACCACTCAAGTCGAAGTTGTAAGAAAGTGTGGGGGTCAGGTTGGGATTGCCCATTTCAATTTCATTGTCTTTGCTCTTGACCACTACATTGGGGATGAGGTTGGAGTATTTGGGACGTGCAATGGTGTTGGTGAATGAGGCGCGAAGCTTGAAATCACTGTTGACGTCATACTTCACGAGAAGAGAAGGAAGTACGTTCAGGTAACTGTCGGTAATATCTCCTGTCGGGGTGAGACTCTCTTTGACGCCGTTGTTCTTGTCTTTTTCCACATATTGGTATCCGCTGTATTTCAAGTGGGTGTTTTCCAAGCGAAGTCCCGCCATTATATTCCATTTCTTGCCCAGTTGCTGGTCGAAGCGCAGGTAGCCGGCTGTTACAGTTTCGTGTGCCTTGAAGTTTCCGCCTTCCTCTTCCAGATTCTCTTCACCTTCAAAGTTGTCATTGTTGGTGAAGTCGAGGTGTCCGAGATATTCTTTGGTTACGAAGTTACCGGCTTTGTAATCGCCTGCCATATACCCGTTACGGTCTTGGTTTTGCAGATTGGCCATTGCATCGGCAAGGAAAGCGCTTTCATAATCTTCTGTCGGTTCGTAATCATAGAAAGTGATAGTCTTCTTTTTGTCTTTGTCTACCACTTTGACTCCAAATTTCAATTTGTTGGAGAACTTGCCTTTGGCGAACGGAAGCTCGAAGTTTGCGCTGAATTTGAGGTCTTTCTCTTTGATGTCCTCAAAGCTTTCGTTGAGTTCGTCCAGCCCGAAGTCATCGCTGTTCAGTACGATTTGGTCGGCTTTTACCGGGCGCATATAAGGTTTGCGTAAATCACTGAAGTCTGTTGTCATTTCTACGCCTTCGCGGTTGAAGCCGATGTAGCGTTCATTGGGACGTTCTTCGCCGGCTTGTGCATACGATGCTTTCCAGTCAAAGCGGAGTTTGCCGAAGAGGTGCTCTCCACCCAAAGTGTAGTCCATGGTGCGCTGGCGTTCCAGACGAGCGTTGCGGTTGTTGGGAGAACCGCCTTTGGTCTGGTAAATCACTTCGTATTCATTGGCGGTATCATCATCCCACTTATATGTTTTACGATAGCGGTTTTCCCAGTCGTTACGGTTGTTGAAGATTCCTTTGAAGTCCAATCGGTGATTGGCGTTGATTTCCCAGTCCAATGCCAGCGAGTAGCTTTGGCGTTCGCGGGTAACGTAGTATTGGCGCACCTCGTATTTATTAATTACAACTTCGTCATTGTCGTTTTTCTCATAAGCCATTTCTACATCGTCACTTCCGGCAGGGTTGTTCTGGTAGGAAGCTGAAAGCATGACACCCAGCTTGTCATTGAAGAAACGGTCACCATAGGTAAAGCCGAGATTCAGCTGTGCCTTGTCGCTTACCCAGTTGTAGCCGGTTCCGGCTGTGGCGCTGATGAAACGTTTGTAGGGAGAGTTCTTTGTCACCAGATTGATACTGCCTCCAATGGCATCGGCGTCCATATCCGGAGTGACCACTTTGTTTACTTCGATAGTCTGAATCATATCTGCGGGAATTAGGTCGAGCTGTACGTTACGGGTTTCACCTTCGGCAGAGGGTACACGGTTACCGTTGATAGTTACGGAACTTAGATCGGCGCTCGTTCCGCGGACTTGCCCGAAACGGGCTTCTCCTTGGTCGTATTGTACATTGATGCCGGAGATACGTTTCAGGGCATCACCGATGTTGGAGTCGGGGAATTTACCTACTTGGTCGGCAGATACTACATTGGTTACTCCCAAATTGCTCTTCTGAGCGTTGATGGCGCGGCGTTGTCCTTGAAAAGCACCGCCTACAACTACTTCCTGCAGTTCGACACCTTCGTTCAGTACTACGTCTTTCTCTAAAGTACGTCCGGCAGGAATAGTGATTTTCAGTTCTACAGGCGAGTAGCCTACATAACTCACCTTCACTGTATAAGTTCCCGGGTCGAGGTTGGGAAATGTGTAGAAGCCGTTGACGTCACTCGTCACGCCAGTGTGTAGTTTCTCGATATAGATTGAAGCACCCGGGAGAGTTTGTTTTGCCACGTCAATGATACGGCCACGTACCGTACCTTGTTTAACAACATTTGCTTTTTCTTCAGCCATGGCCATATTGCCGGCTGTTGCGAATAGGAGCAAAAATAAGAATGCTCTTACAATTTGTTTCATACCTGTTATTATCTGTTAATAATTTGCGGCAAAAGTACAGGTATGGGGTTACGTCTGTTTTACGGGATTTTGAAGAAGGCGTAACAATACGGTTACAATTCAGTTACTTGAGGTAGCGGCTATGCCCGTTTGCCAATATACCTCAGGGTTGTTTGCCGGCAATCAATAGCTTCTTTTCATCGGCAAGGGTGGTGGCAAACAGGTAGGTGTCTCCGCCTTCCGCCAGCTTCAACCGTTTTCGCAGTTCGGCTACACTGGCGGGGAAGTTACGCACTGTGAGGTTGGCCTTCTTTTCAGTACCTATCAGTTCTTTAAACTCTTTCTTGTTGAGACCGCTGCTACCGGTGATGTGAAATTTACGTCCGGGGAAGTCCAGTATATACTCGTCGGAGGTATAAAGATGGCTGTTAGGGTGCAGTTTTTCTATATTATATATAAATGAAATGCTGCGGAACGCCCCGGCTTTCAGAATGGATGCGTTAGGTTCGTATAAATATGCTTTCAGTGTGGAAGTGTACGGGCATGAATGCTCTTTTTCTTGCTGCCGGGTGAACAGGAGGTGTTGAGTCTTTTGTGAGGCTGTGAGATTGACGCAATGAATAGGAGTTTCCTCGGAGGATAAATTTGTTTTATGCCCTAATACAAGGAGGAGCTCTTTGCATTCATTATTAACGGAAACGATATGGGCGGCTTGTACATGTTTCAAATCATGTAATGCAAGAGCCAGGTCCAACATGGGAGACAGTTTAACCAAAACGTGCGATGCCTTCTCAAGCAGTAAGTCTTCCAAAGCGGAAACGTCGGGTTCGCAGTCGCTGATAGCGATTGTTTTTCCTCCATGTCCATCGCGTCGGGCAGGGTCTATGAATATCCAGTCAACAGGGGACATTGTTTGAAGATATCGGATACTGTCTTCATGGCAGACTGCGATGTGCTTAAGCCCTAAAAGCGGAAAATTATGAGCTGCAATTTCGCATAATGCTTCCTGACGTTCCACATAGGCAGCTTGCTTGAAGCAAGTAGACAGGAAAGCACAGTCAATACCGAAACCGCCTGTCAGGTCGGTAAAGGTTTTGCGATTGTTGTCTTCTGGTTTTAAGATTATCTCCATCTTGTAGCGTGCCGTAATCTCCGACGAACACTGTTCCATAGAAAGATGTGCCGGATAGAGAATATCTTCCCGCTCTGCCCAAGTGGGTATTTTCCCTTCAGCTGCTCGACGTCCTGCAATCTGGATGATGGCGGCAGGTATGTCTATTGTCGGATATTTGCGTGCCTGCAAGGCGAGGTTGCGTACATCGTCTTTGCGGTGTTCGCGGATAAAACGGAGGGTTTCTTCAGTCAGTGTCATGGCATTGTTTGAGTAGCGGTGCAAAGATAAAGATAATCTACGGAATTATGTGGTATTTCTCTTTGGCTATCTGCCGGCTGACGCGGTTGAAGTGCCACCATTCGCTGGGGAGCGGGTGGAAACCTGCATCTCTCATCACTTTACGCAAGAGTTGGCGATTCTTCAGTTCTTGTATGGTAATTTTGCCGGTTTGCACTAATTGTTCTTCTCCGGTGATGTGGGCTTCCTTGCCGAAATAATCTACCGGAGTACCCATTGGCAGCGGTCGCCCTTGGGCATCAATGATGCTGATGTCAACAGCCAGTCCGTAGTTGTGCAGTCCGCCACCCCGTACAGGATTGGATACATATATGTATTTGGGTGTTCCTTTTACGGTATTCCACATCTTTTGCTGGACGGACATAGGACGTGCTGCATCATAAACGATGAGACTGTAATCGGACTGTATTCCTTTTAAAAGTTTTTGGGCTTGCAGCAAGCTTTCCATTGCTTCGGGATGAAGGTAAGCCTCGTGCAAATCCTCATATAATATCTGCCCGGTGAAATTATCGGTACGAGTGTACATCAGGTCTATAGCGATACTAGTATCAGCTTCGGCAATATTGATGAAACCGAGCGAATCCAAATAAGCAGCTATTTTACTCTTGCTATTGGCAGGGGATATGGAGGGTGTGGTGTCTGTACGAACCGTCTCTGTCGCAATAGTTTGTAAGGAGGATTGATGGTGACATCCGCTCAAGGTTATAGCCGATATCCAGGCAAGGAATAGGTATCTTATAAACTTTATCATATTTCAATTATTCTTGTGTGGACAAAGATAATTGAAATATGATAAAGCTGGTCTTATTATAGGTAGGGAATTATAGTGATGTAAATATCGGTGATAATGACAGAGGTAATACTTTTGATATAAAGCATCTCCTAGCATGAAATATGTTATTTTTATTTGCCAATTTTTGATAGATTTTAGATATTGTAGGTACATAACTGACTATCACAATACTGATAACTAGATTATTATTACCCTGAGAAATAATGAGAAAAATAGTGGTGAAGCCACTGGAAAAAAACATAATATTCACATACTATAGTCGAGAAGGCTAACTTTACTTTAGTGCTATAATTCTTTGCAAGTTTCTTATTTATTATTTTGATAGTACGCAGACGTTTTGGAGTTAATTATATTACGAGGTAAAGATAATTGTATAAGCCAATATAAGTTGCTGTTGTTATCGGAGCGAACAGATGTTTTACCAAAATGAGTAGAACAGAGTAGTATCATAGGTCCATCTGCGTTTTCTGCCGTTATTATGGAAATACTTTTCTTTAAAGATAGTTCTGAGACGGAAGTGATAGGAATTGTTAGGAATATTTCAGTTCGGTACATTAAATAAAGAAGATATTGGCAAACGTTTTTTTCAGCAAGAAACCTATGTCACGCAATGCGTTCCCACTGTATTAGATTTAAAGTTAATAAAGGCTGAAATTGGTGATAGAGTTTATATTTTCTATATTTTTCTTATATATCTCTTGTTTAATATAAACGTGGTTTGTAAGTATTTAATTTGCAAATGCTTGTGATTTTGGTGTGTTATGTATAGAATAAGAAATGTAACATAAATAAGAAATATGTAATATTATCAAAGAAATATGTAATATATATTTTTTTATCATATAAACATATTTCATATTATTGCAATCAAAATACTATTTTAACTATTTGAGTGAAGAAGAAAATTGGGTATTGCTATGTAGAAATGCTTATGATAATAACTTCTGTATTGTTATGGTTGGCGAATTTGTGGGTAGCATGATAGGGTTGTATGCTACTATAATTGCATTTAATAATTATGTGGTACAAAATCTCTACATATGAGATTTTGCTTGTTCTTTGATAATATTATTAGTTCAGTTAGTATTTATATAGAAATATATCCCTAAGAACGCTTAATAATAATATTGTCTTCTCTATTTCTTCGATAAACGATGGTTTATCACGGGAAGGTTGTAATATTTTTATCACAAATATTACAAAATACATATTGTTATATTAACTAAGTTTTTTTTAATGATGAAAAACACTATTTTTTATTTTAAACAATTGATGTTGCCATTTTTGCTTTGTTTTGTAGCAATATGGGCGAATGCACAAAATCAAGTTGTAAAAGGTACAGTAAAAGACGTCTTAGGAGAGGCCGTGATTGGCGCTAACGTAACAGAAGTTGGTACTACTAATGGTACTATTACAGACATTAACGGTGATTTTTCTTTGAATGTTTCTCCAAAAGGAAAACTTCGAATTTCTTTCATTGGCTATCAAGTACAAACAGTGGATATTGCCGGACGAAAGAATTTAGAAATAATATTGAAAGAAGATACTGAAACTTTGGATGAAGTAGTAGTAGTAGGTTATGGTACTGCAAAAAAACGTGATCTTACAGGAGCTATTACTCAAGTAAAAGCTGAGAATTTGATGGCTACTGCACCTACTAATATACAAGAAGCTTTGCGAGGTAAGGCTGCGGGTGTTATGGTAGCCGGTGGAGGGTTGAATGATACACCTATGATTCGTATTCGTGGAAATCGTTCTATTTCAGCTAGCAATGAACCTTTGTTTGTTATAGATGGTGTACCTGTAAATGGAGGATCTGATGTGTTAAACCCCTCAGATGTTGCATCTATTGAGATTTTAAAAGATGCTTCTGCTACAGCAATCTATGGAGCGCGCGGTGCCAATGGTGTTATTTTGGTTACTACTAAAAAAGGTGAAGTTGGTAAAGTGAATGTTGAGTATAATGGATATCTTTCTATAGGTAAAGTGGATGAATATCGACGTGTGCGCAATGGAGCAGAATATTTGGAATATTTACGTGAGGCAGACCGCAATTATATATATGATGGAGAAGGCGGTTATTCTATAGATCCTAGTTGTACTTATCCTTCTATGACCCCTAATTGGGAATATGATCAAAGATTGGAATATGTAGGTTCACGTGATATTTCTGGATATGTTTTGGAGTCTGTAAAACGTGCTTGGGAAGGTGGAACATATGATCCCTCAAAATTACGTACTTTTGACTGGCAAGGTGCTGGTATGCGTGATGAAACAATTTCACATAACCATAATATTAGTATCCGTGGCGGGAACGAGAATACCAAAGTTTTCATTTCAGGTTCTTTTATGGATAATAAGGGTATCACACCACGCTCTTATCGTAAACGCTATACGCTACGTATGAATTTGGATCAAAATTTGGGTAAATATATTACCATGGGAGCTACAACTAACTTTGCTTATTGGGAATATTTCAATGGTACTGGGGTTGGTGGTAATTGGAATCCTCTTGGTACTCCGTACTATTCTCCAGGAGGTAGTGGCGATTATGGTGTAGGTGGTGATGTAACTCAAGATGGTGATCCCGCGTTAGGATTGGTTCCTCATCCAACTGGTGAAGGAATGTTATGGAATCCTTTTTATGATTTTACTGGAACAGAAGGCAAAACCAAAAGAAACCGTATTGATGCTACTCTTTATGCCATGATTAAACTGAACAATGGTCTGTCTTATCGTGTTAATTTTGGTACTGATTATTATAGTGGACAAGAACAAATGTTCTATGCTAAAGCATCAACTTCACAAGGATTTGGTAATGCTAAGGCCGAGCAAAAAGCAGTTTTTGATAGAGGTTGGACTTTGGAACATATTCTTTCATATGCCAAAACCTTTGGACAACATAGTCTGAATCTAACAGCAGTACAATCAGCCCAAAAATTTACACAGGAACCTCTTACCGCCAGTGGTGTAGGTATTCCTTTGGAATCACAGTTATATTATAATCTAGGTAGCGCTACGACACAAGGCGTTACCAGTAATTTTACCCAATGGACCTTGATGTCATGGATGGGGCGTGCAATTTATGGTTTTAAAGATAATAGATATATGGTAACGGCTTCTTTACGTTATGATGGCTCTTCTCGATTAGCTGATGGGCATAAATGGGTAGCTTTTCCATCAGTAGCCGTTGCATGGCGTATTTCCGATGAATCATTTATTAAAGATAATATTAGTAATATTAGTAACTTAAAACTTCGTTTTGGTTATGGTAAGACTGGTAACTCAGCTGTTAATCCTTATGAAACAGTTGGGAAAATCAGTAGTAGTCGTTATACCTGGGGTAACATAGGAGCTTTAGGCTATGCACCAAGTTCACTTTCTAATAAGGTATTAGGTTGGGAAACAACCGGACAGTATAATGTAGGTCTAGATTTTGGATTTTTCAATGGGCGTATTTCTGGTAGCATTGAGTGGTATAAACAAAATACGTATGACTTGTTGATGCCACGTGCTCTTCCAGAAGTCTCAGGCTTTGGCAGTATTACAGAAAATGTTGGAGAGACTGAAAATAAAGGTCTTGAAGTTACATTAGAAACAGTAAATTTCCAAACAAAAGATTTTGCTTGGACTACTTCACTGCAATTTGCGACCAATAAAGAAAAGATTGTAAAATTAGCTAGTGGATTAAAAGAAGATGTTGCCAATATGTGGTTTGTTGGTCATCCTGTAGATACTTTTTATGATTATGTAAATACGAAATACGTGTGGGGATATTCTAAAGAGGATATGACAGAGATGGCAAAATTCAATGCTAATGGACATTCGTATAAACCTGGTGATTTACGTTTTGTTGATTTAGATGGTAATTATAAAATTGATGCTTATGACCGAACTTTTCGTGGACAGAAAATGCCTAAATGGACAGCTGGTATGGGAAACACATTCCGTTATAAAGACTTTGACCTCTATATCTTCATGTACGGTATGTTTGGGCATACTATTTATTGTGATCCGGGAGTAGGTCACGACGGTCGTATGAATACTCGTTATGCAGATTATTGGACGCCAGAGAATACTCAAACCCAATTCAGGAAACCTTCTAAGGGGGATGCTGATCAACCTAATAGAGAGGCTTATTGGTATAATAAAGGAGATTTTGTTCGTATTTCAGACATAACTTTGGGTTATAGTCTTCCGAAAAGTATCATTAAATATGCAGGATTGGAAAGGGCACGTTTCTATGTACAGTTACAAAATCCTTTTACTATAACAGGTTATCCTAATAATGACCCGGAAGGTTCTGTTAAGGCAGGACGCACATGGGATCGTAAACAAGAAGCATATAGTGATCCAATAACGATGAGAAATTATATATTTGGTATTAATCTAACTTTTTAATCAATAAATAATAAATATGAAAACTCATTTCAAGCATATACTCATTGTAGGCCTGTTAGGATTTAGCCTAACTTCGTGTTCGGATTTCCTAGATGAGAAAGGTTATAATGCAGACTACAGTCATTATGAGACAGCGGCAGGTGTAGAGTCTCTTGTTGCATCATGTTATCAGAATGGACGTAGTATGTTCTCTACATCTAACACCCCTTCAGGTATCATTTTCCAAGAGATAGGTACGGATATGTATACTATTGGTGGTGATGGAGGTACAGATTTTGCTCTCTATACCTCTACGATGAATCCCTCGAATGAAACTTTCTCAGCTTTTTGGACCAGTTGTTATAATGGGGTAGCACGTGTCAATTTAGGATTACAATATCTTGCTTCAAATACAGAAATGAAAGAAGATATAAAAAATATTCGTGAAGGAGAATTAAAATTTTTACGTGCATATTACTATTCAGTATTAGCGATTCATTATGGCGATTGCCCACTAGTGTTAGAACCAGTAGATCAACCGACATTTAATTTTACACGTGCACCTCAAAAAGATGTTTGGAAGCAAATTATAGACGATGCTACTGATGCTTATAATTTGTTACCTTGGGCAGATGCCGAAGGTAAGGTAACCGGAGATTATGGACGTGCAAGTAAGGGTGCAGCTGGTCATCTGTTAGCAAAAGCTTATATGTTTCGTTATAGTCAGAAATGGGCAGGTAGCCAGTCCGATACTCATATGAATGAAGAACGAGGGGGCGAGAATACAGATCTTGACAAGGCGATTGAATATGCAAGTGCTGTATGCCATTTCGGTGCTGAAGCTGGAAGTGGAAGTTTACATAACTTAGCTCCAGATTATTCTGACTTATGGCGTTTTGACCCTAAGACAGGTGGTCCTACTCCTGATGACTATGCAGGTTCTGAAGTATTATTCAATATTCAATTCTCTACTGATCATTTTTATAATAATCAATTAGCTACGGATGTGAATACAGGAGGAAACTGGCTTCATATGATGTTTACTAGCCAGGCAGAAGGTATGCCTCTGAACACTGTAAACGGAAATGGCTCTGAAACAGTAAAATGGGGCATAAGCAATGGTATTGGACGAGATCTTATAACAGGACGTCCTTGGAGAAGAGCTTCACCTACTCCCTTTCTATACGAGGATAATGGATTGTATGGTCCTCAATATTATAAGAGTAATAAACATGGAAAACTAATAGATGCACGCTTATATAAATCACATATTTGGGTATATTATTGTAATTCTGAACCGAATGTTCCTTGGGAGAGTTTTTCTAATGCAGTTGGTAATTTTGATCCTATTAATATTGGAAAAATAAAAGGTGAAAATCGTTATACTATAGGGGATACTGCAATTGTATTTTCTATGGAAGACGTAAATAAGCGTTTTTCAACAGGAACAAGATCTGAAAAATTAGCTTATGCACGCGCTATAGAACCATATTGGTATATACCGATGCAATCAATTAATAGGCCAGGATTGAATGAAAGAGGGGATCGTGATGGTATTAGAAATACTTATCCTTCATTGATTAAATATTTAGATAGTCGACGCACATCGGCTAATGATCAAAGTGGTTATCGCGATTATTTCTGTTATCGTTTAGCTGAAACATATATCATATTGGCGGAGGCGTTTGCCTTGAAAGGAGATTATGCCAATTCAGCTGCTGCTTTGAATATAGTACGTGAACGTGCAGCATGGAAAGAGGGTGAAATGAAAACGCCTAATTTTTATAAATATGATGGTGGAGATCCTGCAGACATTAGCAAATCTACTATTGAGGATATGAAAGTATCGGCTGATTTTATAAGCCAAATGGATGAAGAAGAAAAACTTATATTTTTCTTAGATGAATATGGTCGTGAAATGGAAGGTGAATTGCATCGTTTTGAACAATTAGTCCGTAATGGTGCGGATTTCTTTGTGGAAAGAATAAAAGAACGTAATGAACTTGCTAGAGAAAACATTAAACCTTTTCATCGTTTTCGTCCTATTCCACAGAAACATATAGATCGTTTGGAACCGGCGGATCCTAATCCTCAGAATTATGGTTATTAATTATGTGTGATAAAATGTGTATTTAGAGTTTGTGTATTTTTGAGTATACGACTCTAAATACATATCAAATATTAGCTAAAATGGCATTTCATACCGTTTTAGCTAATATTTATTAAAGGATTGTCAGGTGTGAATAAAAGAGTTGTAATGATGTTAAGTTTGTTTTGCTCTGTATTTGGGGTAAGGCTTAATAGTTCTTCCCCGGATTTCATACTTGTCCTAGTGCTTGCTGCGTAGAAAATAATTTTTACTTAGTAAATAGTGTTTCTCTGTATTTTCCAGGAGTTTCGTTTTTTATATAGTAAGGATTTAATTTTTTGTTCAAATATTAAATTCTTTCAAAGAAGTATATTATGAGAATTGACTGTTCAAAAATATTAGGTGGAGTTATCATATAAATAAATATATTTTTTTTGATATTTTTGTAGAGTAATTGTATTCTACTAATGTTGTACAGTAAAATTGGTTTTTGATATAATTACTTGTATAACCTTATTTGCAGATGGTTTAATTATGAAAGATACATTGATTAGCCGACGTGATTTTTTGAGAAATTTGGGAATGATAGGAGCGGGAACTTTGTTGTCAGTGAGCCCATGGCTTTCGGCTTTTTCGGAAGTTGTGGAAACATCCAATGAAAAGTGCCGTTTAGCAATTGTTGGTCCTGGATCAAGAGGGCGTTTCTTAATGAGTTTCTTATTACAAAATCCCAAGGTAGAGATTGTGGCGTTATGTGATATTTATCAGCCTTCTATAGAAAAAGCATTAGTTTTAGTTCCACATGCCAAGGTATATACCGATTATCGGAAGGTATTAGAAGATAACACCATTGATGCGGTATTGGTGGCCACTCCTCTTAATTCCCATTGTCGGATAGTGTTGGATGCTTTCGATGCTGGTAAGCATGTGTTTTGTGAGAAGTCTATAGGCTTTACAATGGAAGAATGTTTTCGCATTTATAAAAAACATATTAGTACAAATAAAGTGTTTTTTACAGGGCAACAACGACTGTTCGATCCACGATATATTAAAGCAATGGAAATGATTCATGCCGGGATCTTTGGTGAAATAAATGCGATCCGTACGTTTTGGTATCGGAATGGAGATTGGCGGAGGGAAGTTCCTTCACCCGATTTAGAACGATTAATCAATTGGCGTTTATATCGTGAATATTCTAAAGGGCTGATGACAGAGTTAGCTTGTCACCAGTTGCAGATAGGAAGTTGGGCTTTGCAAGAATTACCGGATAAGGTTATGGGACATGGGGCAATAACTTATTGGAAAGATGGTCGGGAAGTATATGATAATGTAAGCTGTATATATGTATTTGAGAATGGAGTTAAACTGACATTTGATTCTGTTATATCCAACAAATTTTATGGTTTGGAGGAGCAAATAATGGGTAGTTTGGGAACGGTAGAACCTGAAAAGGGTAAATATTATTTTGAAAATATTCCTCCGGCACCTGGATTTTTGCAGATGATAAATGAATGGGAGAATAAAGTGTTTGATTCTTTGCCTTTTGCCGGAACAAGTTGGGCTCCGGAAACAGCTAATGAGAACAGTGGGGAATTTATTTTGGGTGAAAGACCTAAATCAGATGGTACATCTTTATTGCTGGAAGCTTTCATTGAAGCTGTTATTACCCAAAAACAGCCTAAGCATATAGCTGAAGAAGGCTATTATGCAAGTATGCTTTGCTTATTAGGTGATCAAGCCTTGCAAGAACAACGGACTCTTAGTTTTCCGGATGAGTACAAAATAGATTATTTAAATCACCATTCTAAAATAAGCTGACAAACTATGAAAGATACACTTATTACCGCACGTCGAAAAAAAAATGAATTATTTACTTGGCTGATATGTTTTGCGATAGCCAATTTACTGAACTTGTATGCCATAATTGCTTATAAGACTTCTTTTCAGGAACTGTTGACTTCTTTTTTTTATGTCATTACATTTTCGTGTGCGCTTTATGTACTATGGACTGTATTACGCCTCTTTTTTTATGGAGTGAGAATCTTGTTTATATTTTTTTTTAAAAAGAAAATATGCAATAAATAACTTATAAATACTGGAAAAATATGGCAACACGAAGAGATTTTTTAAAGACAATGACAATGGCTTCTGCAGGATTAGCGTTAGGAGCAGGGGATATATTGGGGGCTCAAACTTTTACATCACAAAGAAAGATTGCAGATAAAGTGAAGATTGCCTATATTGGTATTGGAAATCGTGGAGAGCAAATTATTGGAGATTTTGCTCGTACCGGTATGGTAGAAGTGGTAGCTTTATGTGATGTTGATATGGGAGCTCCTCATACTCAGAAAGTAATGAATATGTATCCGAAAGCGAAGCGTTTTCGTGATTTTCGTCAAATGTTTGATAAAGCTGGTAACGATTTTGACGCAGTAGCTATTGCTACTCCCGATCACTCTCATTTTCCCATTAGTATGTTAGCCTTGGCATCAGGCAAGCATGTTTATGTGGAGAAGCCTTTGGCGCGTACATTCTATGAGGCGGAACTACTTATGCAAGCAGCACTGAAACGTCCTAATTTGGCTACTCAGGTAGGAAATCAAGGACATTCGGAAGCTAATTATTTTCAGTTTAAGGCATGGATGGATGCAGGTATAATTAAAGATGTGACAGCTGTTACAGCGCATATGAATAACCCGCGTCGCTGGCATGGTTGGGATACCGGTATTTATAAACTTCCGGTAGGGCAGCAATTACCTAATGATATGGATTGGGATGCATGGTTGGGGGTGACTCCGTATCATGAATATAATAAAGATTATCATTTAGGACAGTGGCGCTGTTGGTATGATTTTGGAATGGGATGTTTAGGTGATTGGGGAGCTCACATTTTGGATACGGTTCATGAATTCTTAGAGTTAGGATTGCCGTATGAGGTATCAATGCAATACGCTAATGGACATAATGATTACTTCTTTCCTTATTCTTCTACTATTTTATTCCGTTTTCCACAGCGTAAAGGGATGCCTCCGGTTGATATTACTTGGTATGATGGCTTAGATAACCTGCCTCCTCTCCCTATTGGTTATGGTGTATCTGGCTTGGATCCGAATATTCCTAAAACTAATCAAGGAGATACACCGGCTTCCAAATTGAATCCGGGTAAGATTATTTATACTAAGGATCTGATTTTTAAAGGAGGAAGCCATGGTAGCACTCTTTCTATTATACCGGAAGAGAAGGCTAAAGAGATGGCTAATAAGCTTCCGGACGTACCTAAAAGCCCGTCTAACCATTTTGAAAACTTCTTATTGGCTTGTATGGGGCAGGAAAAGACCCGTTCTCCATTTGAAATTAATGGAGTATTAAGCCAGGTTTTTTCTTTAGGGGTGATAGCACAGCGCTTGAATACTCAATTGTTCTTTGACTCGCGTATGAAGCAAATTACAAATAATGAATTTGCTAATGCGATGCTGGTTGGAGTGCCACCTCGTAAAGGCTGGGATGAATATTATAGATTATAGTGGCTAATTTAATAAATGTAACCAATATGAAAAGAATTTATTTATTGTTTTTGTGTCTATTTTGTGCTTTGGCTATGCAAGCACAGAATTGGGAATATATTTTTAATGGTAAAAATTTGAGGGGTTGGAAAAGATTGAATGGAAAAGCTGAGTATAAAGTTATAGATGGTACAATTGTGGGTACCTCGAAGTTAGGGACACCCAATACTTTTTTGGCTACCCAAAAAAAATATGACAATTTTATCTTAGAGTTTGAATTTAAGATTGATGAGGGGTTGAATTCCGGAGTACAATTGCGTAGTGAAAGTAAGAAAGATTATCAAAGCGGTCGTGTGCATGGTTATCAGTTTGAAATAGACCCCTCTGCACGTGCTTGGTCTGGTGGCATTTATGATGAGGCTCGCCGCAATTGGCTTTATCCGTTGACTCAAAACCCGTTGGCCAAAACAGCTTTTAAAAATAAGGAATGGAATAAAGCTCGTATTGAAGCGATTGGCAACTCTATTGCTACATGGATAAATGGAATTCCTTGTGCTAATATTTGGGATGATATGACCCCTTCCGGTTTTATCGCTTTGCAAGTACACGCTATTGTAAATGTCGCTGATGAAGGAAAAACTGTCTGTTGGAAGAATATACGCATTTGTACTACAGATGTAGAGCGTTATGCGACAACTGTCAAAGCACCGGAAATAAATGTGATTTCTAATACTCTTTCTCCAAATGAGACGAAAGATGGTTGGCAGCTTCTTTGGGATGGTAAAACATCAGAAGGTTGGAGAGGTGCAAAATTGGATGCTTTCCCAGAGAAAGGCTGGGTAATGGAGAATGGTATTCTTAAAGTCCTAAAAAGTGCTGGTGCAGAGTCTGCAAATGGTGGTGATATAATAACAAAGCAGAAGTATAAAAATTTCATTCTTAAAGTGGACTTTAAGATTACTGAGGGTGCTAATAGTGGTATAAAGTACTTTGTTAATCCGGATATGAATAAAGGGGCGGGGTCAGCTATCGGTTGCGAATTCCAGATTTTAGATGATGATAAGCACCCTGATGCCAAATTAGGAGTAAAAGGTAATCGAAAATTAGGTTCACTCTATGATTTAATTCCTGCTCCATCAAATAAACTTTTTAACAAGAAGGATTTTAATACGGCTATGATTATTGTGAAAGATAATCGTGTAGAACATTGGCTGAATGGAGTAAAACTGTTGGAATATACTCGTCAGAATGAAATGTGGAATGCTTTGGTTGCGTATAGTAAGTATAGGAATTGGGAGAACTTTGGTAATTCGGAATATGGGAATATTCTATTACAAGACCATGGTGATGAGGTTTGGTTTAAAAATATTAAAATCAGAGTACTGTAATTAATTTTATATTTAAGAGGGTATATCTAAGAATAAGTAAAAGTTTTCTGATATACTCTCTTTTATTGTCTTAATAGAGGCATGAAGCAGAAAACTATTGGTATTATTCAGAATTATTATAAATATTCTCCTGCTTATGGTGGTATATTTTATGCCTGGTTTTCATCTATGCATACACGTACTGATATTGTACTATGCGGTCACCAGAGTAAGAAACAGTTTTTAGTTGTGGTAAATGAGATTTATGAACGGTTATGCCATATAGAAAAGTTAGGTAATTGTTATGACACAAGCAGTGAGTTGGCACGGCTAAATCAGATGGCTGCTATATATCCGCAATCGGTTAGTGATGAACTTTACAATATACTTGCATTTTGTATGGATTGTAATACCCGCACTAATGGTCTTTTTGATGTCACTGTTCATTCAGCAGATTATACTTCGGATACGATTTTAGGGGTTCAATTGTTTCCGGAGAGTCATATGCTGTTTCTTCAACATCCTGGAATCAATATTAATCTTTCTGGCTTTTTGAAGGGGTATGCTTTGGAGAATATACGTGGGATTTTGCAATTTTATGGGGTGCAGGATGCTTTAGTGAATATGGGTAACAGTTCTGTTCTTGCTTTGGGAAAACCTCCTTTGACGGATGGTTGGAAGGTCGGTTTTGGGCAGGATGTTGTTCCGCAAAAAGAAAAACAAGAGATTTTGCTTCAAAATGAATGTTTAACAGTTTCAGGTAACAATTCCTTTAAACGAAAACATATTATTACTCCTAATTCCGGAAAGTTGGTAGAAGGTAAATGGGCTGTTGCAGTAGTTACAAAAAGTGGAACAGTGGGGGAAGTGCTGTCTACAGCCTTATTTGCTGCTGATGATAGCCAATGGGGACTTTTGGAAACAGAGTTTTGTCCTCGTTTAGTATTGAAGGTGGTTTAATGGAGAGATGACGTTGGTCTATACTGATTTAGTAAAATGTAGTAACAGAACTAATATTTTTCAAGGATATAATTTATTATTTAATTAAGATATTATTATATAAAAACGAAGATTTTTCTTTAAGTTTGCAAAAAACACATCGACTATGAGATATCTTCTGCTGTTCATTTTATATGTTTGTTGTTGCCTATATGGTTACGCCCAGCCAATTATAATGTATGATGATGATAATCTATCGTGTAGTCGTATTCTTTCTTTAGAGCAAGATGCGTATGGATTTATATGGATTGCAACAGAAGACGGCTTAAATAAATTTGATGGCTATACATTTACTAACTATTATCATGATGCAAATGATTCTACATCTATAGCTTGCAATTATATAAATAAGGTCTTTTCTGATTCTCATAAACGGCTTTGGGTAGCAAGTAACAAAGGTATTCAGTATTATTTACCACAACAAAATACTTTCCGAACCATTAACCTTCCTGTCCAGTCCAATCCTAATGTTACATCAATCATCGAATTACATAATGGTAATATTTGGATTGCTGCTTCTGGATCAGGCTTGTATACTATTGATCCTCATACAGATCGGGCTGAACAACTAACTTGGATAGGAAAACATTGTGATTATTTATACGTAAATTGCATTTATGAAGATACAAAACATGATGTTTGGATTACTTATCTTGATAATCAAATAGCTCGTATTTCTCCCGAGAGCAAAGAAATAGTTACTTATACGTTGCCATATACACCTTTTCCGAAAGTATATGGTATGAAAGAAGATGCTCAAGGGAATTTGTATATTGTCACTTATAATGATGTGTTGGTAAAAACTCCGGAATCTAGTCATTTTCACTCTGTACGTACTGCAGATAATCGAAGTGTAGTAGCTCGAGGTATTACTAGAACTAAAGATGGTAAGTTATGTATAAATACAGTAAACAATGGATTGATGTTCATTGATACAAAACAGAAAAGATTATATTCAGAAGATTTCTCTAAAAATGCATTCAATGAATCAATGTATGGAGAAATCATTTGCTTTTTGGAAGATACTGAAGGCAATAAATGGTTAGCTTATCGCCGAAAAGGATTGGTGATGATACCCGATGAAGATACGCTTTTTTTAACTCTAAATTTTGCGACTTCACCGATTCAAGGTTTTCCAACTACTATTTATCAAAGTCGTGACAATCATTTATGGGTAGGTAATTGGGATGGTTTTCTCCAACAATTAGATGAAAATGGAAAACAGCTTAGCCAATATAGCCTTCCTCATTATCCTAGAGCTATTTATGAAAGTAAAGATAAAATTCTTTGGATAGGGAGTAATGATGGGGGGATTTCTCAGATTAATTTGCATACAGGTAATATTTTTCAGACTTCTTTGTTTGCTAATAAAAGTATCAATAGGATTATTGAGGGAAGTAATAATACTCTCTATCTGTCCTGTCCTGGTAATGGATTAGGTATTTACAATCTTACTACTAATGAAAGCACGCTCATTTCCTATCAAACTCCTATGAAAAATCAAGTTACATTAGGTAACGATTGGATAAATGACTTGTTATGTGATAAAGATAGCCTTATCTGGATTGCTCACTTCTTGGGAATAAGATGTTATGATAGTTCTAAGAAGATATTTCTTGATCTTCCTATTAATCAGAGTTTGAAAGACTATGTCTGTTATGTACTTCTAGAAAGTGAGGACGGATATTTATGGATCGGTACTAATAATGGTATTTATATTTATAATAAAAAAGAACAAACTCTTCAACATATTGGGAAAAAGGAAGGTATATCCAGCAATGTCATCTGTGGCTTAGAAAAAGATAAACAAGGGAATATTTGGTGTAGTACTTACAAGGGTATCTGTCGTATTGAGAAAGAAACTTATAGGATAACGACCTATTATTCAGGGAATGGGTTAAGAGATAAGGGATACATTACTGGCATATCTTTGAAAGATAAAAATGGATATATTTATTTTGGTGGACCTTACGGTATTACTCGTTTTATGCCTGATAGTATTCAATTTAGCAAACCGTTGCATATCCCGGTTCTAACAGGTCTATATGTAGATAATGTTCCACTAAATGCTTCACAATCAACGTTACATCCAGAAGACTTAATAGACACTTCGTCTGTTTATACAAATAATCTATATTTTTATCCCAAAAGCAATACTTATTCTTTTGAGTTTTCTACATTTAATTTTCATAATCAGAGGAATACTTATTTCAAGTATCGTTTGAAAGAATTGGATACTAAGTGGAATCATACGTTACTTGGAGAAAACCGGATTACTTATAATTATCTTCCATCTGGGCAATATACTCTTGAAGTGCAAGCTTATGAGAATAATATTTCATCTCCAGCGCGTAGTATTTTGATTTATATTGCTTCACCTTGGTATCTTACTCCATGGGCATGGACTACCTATTGTGCTGGGATTATTTTGACTATCATTGGGCTTGTATGTGTATATCTTCGTCATGAAAACCATAAAAAAAGAGATGAGATTAATGAAGAAAAAATTCGTTTTTTTATTAATATAGCTCATGAAATACGTTCTCCATTAACATTAATTATTAATCCGTTAAATGAACTGCTTAAGAAAAGTACAGATTCTGATATATTAAGAACGTTGAGAATGATGGAGCAGAATACTAATCGTATTATGAATTTAATAAATCAACTTCTTGATATCCGGCGTATTGATCAAGGACAAATGAAAATAAAATGTAGAGAAATAGATCTAGTTAGTTTTATTGATGAGATTTATAAAATATTCAATTATCAAGCGGCTAAACGAAATATAAGTTTAATTTTCACTCATTCATCAGAAAAACTTCTAGTTTGGATTGATGTAAAGAATTTCGACAAAGTAATTATTAATTTATTATCAAATGCATTTAAATATACACCTGATGGTGGAGAAATAGAGATAGTGCTTACTGAGGTGGAAGATCGGAAGAAAGATGCGTCATTAAAGAGTTATGCTGAAATTTGTGTACGAGATACAGGTAAAGGTCTTAATAAAAAAGATATAGAAAGAATATTTGAACGTTTTTATCAGTCGCCTTCCGACTCAATTCGTAATATAGGCTTTGGAATAGGATTGAATTTGACTAAAATGTTAGTTGAGCTTCATCATGGTACTATTAAAGCTGACAATCGCTCTGACAAGCCGGGAAGCTGTTTTACTATACAAATTCCGTTGGGAAATGGCTTTTTAGCCCAAGAAGAACGGGAAGAAATAGCAGAAGAAAGAACCCCTATTCATGATATTTCTATGGAAGAATGGGAAATGGAAACAAAGAGTATTATATCTAACAAGAAAAGCAAGTATCGAATCCTTCTTGTAGATGACGATACTGTTTTGTGTGGATATTTGCAAGATAAATTGGGAGATATCTACAAGATCACTGTCTGCCATAACGGACAAGAGGCACTTCAAATTGCAATGAGCTCAACCTTTGATTTGGTTATCTCAGATATTGTTATGCCCATAATGAATGGATTTGAATTATTACATAAAATTAAGCGAACGCCACAGATAGGATATTTGCCTGTTATTTTACTGACATCACAAACTGAACTAGAGAATAAAATTAAAGGTTACAAAGAAAGAGCAGATGCTTTTCTTCCTAAACCTTTCAACATCGATGAGTTAATCATACTTTGTACTAATTTAATTGAAAATCGTATTCTTATAAAAAGTAGATATAATAATCTGGAAAAAGACATAAAACCTATTGATATTAAAGCCAATGATGAATTATTCCTTGAGCGTCTCGTGAAAGTCATTAATGAGAATTTATCAGATGTTGATTTTACTATTGAAAACTTGGCAGAGGAAATAGGGATAAGTCGGGTACAACTTCATCGTAAATTAAAGGATCTTATGGGTGTATCGACCAGTGAATTCATACGTAACTTACGATTAAAACAAGCAACTATTTTGTTAAAAGAAAATAAAGTAAATATATCTCAGATTGCTTATGCTGTAGGTTTCTCAAACCCGATTTTATTTTCTTCAGCGTTCAAGAAAACATATGGATGTACTCCTAAAGAGTATAGAGAGCGGAATATGTAACAAAGTAGGATGTAAAATGTAACACCTGTTTACAAATAAATAAGTAACATGTAACAATAATCTATAACGTTTCATAGCTGTATAATTACTTTTGGAAGGTAATTCTAAAATTTAATTAGTTATGAAAAATGCTTTTAATTTTAAGTCATGGATAGTTCTGACTATTCTGCTGACGTATTCGTTGGGAACATGGGCTCAATCCATTACGTTAAAAGGGGTCGTAAAAGACGATTTTGGCGAAAGTATCATCGGAGCCAGTGTTTTGCAAAAAGGAACAACGAATGGTACAGTTACCGATTTAAATGGTAGTTTTACCTTAACTGTACTAGGTAAAGATGCTGTATTATCTATTTCATTCTTAGGTTATCTTACGCAAGAAATAACTGTGGGCAACCAAACGCACTTCAATATCCTTCTAAAAGAAGATACACAAAAGCTGGATGAAGTAATTGTTATTGGTTATGGTACAGCAAAAAAAAGTGATTTGACAGGGGCTGTTACTCGTGCTGATATGGGTGTGTTGGAGAAATCACCTAATGTAAATGTGTTGCAAGGCTTGAAGGGGGTTGTTCCAGGGCTAAATATCGGTATAGCAACAAAAGCAGGAGATTCACCTACTGTATCTATTCGCGGTCGTAACTCAATTTCCGGTTCTACTGAACCATTAGTAGTATTGGATGGGGTCATTTATCGTGGTAATATTTCCGATATTAACCCGAGTGATATTGCAGCTATTGACGTATTAAAGGATGCTAGTAGTACAGCAATTTATGGTTCACAAGCAGCTAATGGTGTATTAATGATTACGACTAAAACAGCTAAAAATGTTTCTAAGCCTATTATTGAATATAGTGGTTCGTTTACTTTACAGGGATTGATTAATAATGATATGAAACGCCTTGACCGGGACGGCTTTGCCACTCAAGTAGCTGATATTAAATTAGCCGAGAGTCGCATGGGGGCTGATATGTTACAGCGTAATCCAGATTTTAATCCTGCTACTTATTTTAAAGATGGAGAAGTGATTACTGGTTATAATAATGGTGTGAATACCGATTGGTGGGATTTATTAACAGAGGATATGCCATATATTCAGAATCATAATATTAGCATTCGTGGAAAAACAGAAAAGAATAGCTATTTTGTTTCTTTTGGATTTACTGACCAACAAAATTTGGTTGTTAACGATACGTACAAACGTTATAATGTACGTATGAACTTAGATAGTAAAATAACAGATTGGCTGAAGGTTGGAACTTCTTCCTATTTTAATGTAAGTGATTTTTCTGGTGTTAATACTTCTTTTAGTAGTTTGTTTAGTATTCCGGCTTCTGCCACTCCATATGAGGAAGACGGTAATACTTTGAAAATACAGCCTTTGGTAAGTACTGTAAATCCTTTATTGACAATGAATAACCCAAATAAAGATATACGTTATAATTTGTCTGGTAATGTATATGCTGATGTTAGTATTCCTTGGGTAAAAGGATTGAGCTACCGTATCAATTATGCTAATAACTGGACTATTTATAATTATTATAATTTTGATCCGTATGGTAATACATTATTGGGGCAAGCAGAGAAGAAACATACAAACCAGAACGAATGGACATTAGATAATATTATTACCTACCAAAATACGTTCGGGAAGCATTCTGTTAATGCTACATTTGTATATGGTGTTGAAAAACGTGCATACGAGTCAACTGATGCCATTGCCAAAACATTTAATGACAAAACTTTGGGCTATAATAATATGGCAATGGGACAAGCTGATTTAAATACGATTAACTCAAATGCTTGGGAGGAAAGCAGTTTATATAATATGTTACGTATAGTTTACACGTACAATGATCGTTATATTTTTACTGGAACTATTCGTCGGGATGGTTTTTCAGGTTTTAGTAGTGGTAATAAGTTTGGCTGTTTTCCTTCGGTAGCGGCAGCATGGAGACTTTCAGAGGAATCTTTTATTAAAGATAACATTAAATGGATTGATAATTTGAAGTTACGTCTGTCTTATGGTACTAGCGGGAATAGGACTAGTGGTCGCTATGCTACTATGGCACAAATGCAAAATACTAACACGTCCTATAATAGTGCAGGTTATGTATATGGTGATGGTTCAACAGGTGGTTTGATGCAACTGATGAAAACCTTACCGAATCCTGACTTGAAATGGGAAACAACTAAATCAGTCAACTTAGGTCTTGATTTCAGTGTATTAGGCGGACGCGTGTTTGGTAACTATGAATTTTATGTATCTAAAACCAGCGATTTGATATACGATGTTGAGATTCCTCATATGAATGGTATGGTTACTAATAGTATTCCTACCAATATCGGTAAGTTGCGCAATATTGGACATGAATTTAGTATTACAGGTATTCCTATTGTTAACAAGGACTTTCAATGGACTATTACCGCTAACTTCTCACTAAATAAAAATAAAGTGGAGAGTATATTGGGTATTGATGCCAATAAAGATGGTAGAGAAGATGATTTGATAGCAAGTAATATTTTTATTGGTGAACCTTTAGATCCGGTTTACGATTATAATATTATCGGTATGTGGCAAGTGGAGGATTATAATAAGGGTATTATTCCTGATGGCTTTTTATATGGTACTTACAAAATAGAAGATGTCAATCATGACAATGAATACACTGCAGAAAAAGATCGGAAAATTCTTGGCTATAAGGACCCTTTGTACCGTTTTAGTATCCAAAACAACTTTGCTTATAAAGACTTTGAACTGAATGTTTTTATAAATTCCGTACAGGGAGGTAAAAATTACTATTTAGGACAACCAGCTGGAGATTTAGCTATTCCGGATCATTTGTTGAGCAGTAGTTTTATGAAGTTTGATTATTGGACACCGGAAAATCCGAATGCCCGATATCGTCAATTGGGATTTTATACAAACTCATTGGGGCAAGGATTTTCACCTTATATCTCACGTAGCTTTGTTCGTTTGCAGGAATTATCTTTAGCATATAATCTGCCTAAAAAGTTCTTAAATAAGATTCATGTAAATCGTGCGAAAGTGTTTATCAGTGCATCTAACCTTTTTACTATAACAGGTTGGGATGGATGGGATCCGGAAGCTGGACAAGGTATTAGCTATGATTTGGATGGAGGTTATCCTACTATGAAGAGTTATACGCTGGGATTAAACTTTGAATTTTAATAAATAAAATACGTATCACAATGAAAACTTTGAAATATATATTTGCGGCTGCAACATTATCATGTTTAGGTACAGCTTGTAATGAAAGTAGTTGGCTGAGGGAGACCCCTTATGATTTCTATACACCGGAAAACTCCTATAACACAACTTCTCAATTTCAACAAGCGTTAAATTATATGTATGACCAAGTGCGTGGAATGCATTGGAAGCTAGGTGATCAACATATGGCTTTAATTTGTAGTGATCTTGCTTCTGGAGGAACCGATACTAATCCTGTTGCTAAATTTAATGATTACAAAACATTTATCACTCCCTATACTTATGTGGCTAGTTCGTTTTGGGATATAGCTTATGCAGTCATAGCTAATGCTAATACTATTATCAATCGTATTGATTTGGAGAATGAAACAGGTGAAGCAGACAAAAAAGTAATTAAAGGGCAAGCTCTCTTTTTTCGGGCTTATTTTTACAATTTCTTAGCTAACCTGTATGGTGGTGTTCCCTTGGTGTTAGAAGAGGCCACAGAACCGCGTAAAGATTATGTTCGAGCAACGCGTGGAGATACGTACGATCGAGCACGTCAGGATTTGGAAGATGCCATTAAATTGCTAAATGATATTACGAAGGCAAAGGAAGGTGAAGTGAATATTCAGGCAGCTCAACACTTGCTGGCTGAAGTTTATATCTCTCTCGGAAATTATCCAAAAGCTATTGAAGCTGCTACAGCTGTTATTACTCACCAAAGTATGGGATTGATGAAAACACGATTTGGCTCTCGTAAGGAAGAGACGGGCGATCCTTATTGGGATTTATTTCAGTTAAATAACCAAAATCGCTCAAGTGGTAATACTGAAACTATTTGGGCTTTGCAATATGAATATAAAAATTCTGGCTCTCCGTATAGTAATGAAATGCCACGTTGGTTGCTCCCTTATTATGAGGGTTTGAATGTGCCAGGCAAAGAAGGTAAAAATGTAAAAGCGTTTACTCTCAATACAATGGAAAAGGGGGGGAGAGGTATTGGAACCATTCGCCCTACCGACCATTTTCTCAAAGAAATCTGGGAAACAGGAGATATTCGTAATTCTGAACTTATGATTATACGAGATTCTCGGGTTGATAACCCTGAAGCAAAAGATTTTGGAAAATGGGTTATGGCTGATGGATTATATGATGGTTTTAATAAGGAGCAGCAAACTCGTCAATTCTATCCGTTTATTATGAAATTCAGTCAAGTGGGAACTTTAGAGGAAGATAACTATCAAAAAAATGGTGATGGTACGTACAAAACTACAGCATTGGGTGAACATGGGATAGTATATGCTTGGGGAAGTTTAAGTGCTAATACTTCTATGAAAGATGAATATATGTATCGTTTGGCAGGAACTTATCTTCTGAGGGCGGAGGCTTATTTTTGGAATAATGAGCCCAAGAAAGCTATGGAGGACTTGAATGAACTTAGAAGTCGTGCACAGACTCGCCAGATCACTGATCCAGGTGAGGTTACACTTGATTTTATTTTGGATGAGCAAATGCGTGAACTATATTTTGAGGATTTTCGTGTACCTACTTTGTGTCGTCTAGGTAAGATGGTGGAACGTTCCAGGAAATATAATCCATTTGGAATGAACGTAGGTGATCATCAAAACCTCTTTCCTATTCCATATAGCGAAATAGAAAAAAATATATTTGGTAAAATAGATCAGAATCCACAATATGAAGGATTTTAGAAATATATGTAATTTCTTTAATCTTTGATAGTGCTTCATGATGCAAGAAGCTATGTCTGCCTAAATATCAAACTCTAAAAAACATTATAACAAGTATTGTTATGAAGAAATTATTATTATTGTGTTATTTTGCAATAACGGGAATTATCGGGATATTTGCTCAGGGAGAAAGTCGGTTGAAAGATAACTTTGACTTCGATTGGAAATTCTCATTAACTGATAGCCATCAGTATGCCGATCCGACATACAATGACCAGTCTTGGGAAAATATTCAGTTACCGCATGATTGGAGTATTAAATTAAATTTTGCCCCGTCGGTTAGTGGCTCGGCGGCCCATTTACCTGGTGGTATCGGCTGGTATCGTAAAGCATTTATTGTACCAGTTTCTTATAGAAATAAATCTGTATCAATTTTATTTGATGGTATTTTTCATCAAAGTGATGTTTATATTAATGGTAAGCATTTAGGATTCCGTCCGTATGGGTTTTGTAGTATCGAGTACGATTTGACTCCGTATCTAAAGTATGGCGAAAAGAATATCATTTCTGTTCGCGTTGATCGCTCGGGAAAAGATAATATTGCTCGTTGGTACACGGGGTCAGGTATTTATCGTCATGCGTGGTTGATTGTAACTAATCCTATGCATGTAATTAATAATGGTACTTATATTACTACACCCGAAATCAGTACCAAACAGGCAAGTGTAGATGTTGTGACGAGTGTTACTAATTACTCTTCTCAAGCAGAAACCGCTACGCTTTTGCAATATATTCTGAATGAGGAAGGAAAAATTGTTGCTAAAAGTGATAACCAAAAAGTAACAATTCAGTCTAAAGATACAGTTAATATTGCGCAGCAATTAGCATTGGAGTTTCCGGTACTGTGGTCAATTGACAATCCGTTTATGTATACTATGAAAACCGTAGTGAAAATTGGACGAAAAACGGTTGATGAGTATTGTACCCCTTTTGGAGTACGTACAGTAGAGTTTACAGCTGATAGGGGTTTTCTTTTGAACGGTCAGCAAACCAAGCTTAAAGGTTTGTGTTTGCATCAGGATGCCGGCGCATTAGGGACGGCTGTGCCTGACCGAAGTAGTGAACGGCGTTTGGAGATTTTAAAAGAATATGGTTGTAATGCCATCCGCTGTGCACACAATCAGCCCTCACCGGAATTTCTGGATATGTGTGACCGTATGGGATTTATTGTGATTGATGAGGCATTCGATAAGTGGAAATCTGGATATTATGCAAAATATTTTGATGAATGGTGGCAAAGAGATCTGGAAGACATGCTATTACGTGACCGCAATCATCCATCGGTAGTTTTGTGGAGTATCGGAAATGAATTGCAGGAGGCATGGGAAAGTTCTGATGAAGGGGTGGAGCGTGCCAAAATGTTGCAAGATTTTGTTCACCGGAAAGAACCGAGCCGTATGGTAATTCTTTCAGCACAAAATAACCATCAGGAGAAATTCTCTGGTGTAACAGACGTTATCGGGTATAATTATTTGGAAGCGCGCATGTTGAGTGACCATAAGAAGTTTCCGGAGCGCCGTTTTATGATTACTGAAGAGTTGCCTTATTACAGTGGTGAAGAGGGAAATATTCGTAGCTATACTCCGTATAATCCGTGGAATATCATTGCTGAAAACGAATTTGTTGCCGGTGGATTTATTTGGTCGGGAGTAGATTACTTGGGTGAAGCAGCTAGTAGAGAGAGTCATGGATGGCCGAATGGATTGTTTGATGTTTGTATGTTTGAAAAACCTCGTGCAGCTTATCATCGTGCCATGTGGAACAACAAACCATTGGTGAGTATTGCTTTTCTAGACCCTTCTCTTGATATTGATCATGGAAGAGATTTGTGGCAATGGCCTAAGATGGCCTCACATTGGAATTTACCGAGAACGTATGTAGGACAGGTCATCCAAGTATGTACAATTACTAACTGTGAAGAAGTTGAAATGTTTATGAATGGTAAATCCATGGGGAAACAAAAGGTAGCTGACTTTACAAACAATACTATTATGTGGAACATTCCTTATCGTCCGGGAACATTGGAAGCAAAGGGATATAATGGCGGGAAAGAGGTGGCAATTTCTAAACTTACTACATCGAAAGATACAGATCACCTGACTTTAACACCCGATCGGACAATGCTTAAAGCTGATGGGCAGGATTTGTCGCATATCGCTATTCAGCTGTACGATAAAGATGGAAATCCGGTACAGACAGATGATAAAGAACTGACTGTTACAGTGGAGGGTGCTGGAAAATTTTTGGGTATTGATAACGGGGATTTGAGACGCCAGCATTCATTTAGCGGAAATACATTGAAAACCTATTTCGGTAAAGCACTGGTTGTGGTGCAATCGTTGCGTAAAGTTGGTACAATGATAGTAAGTGTGAAACTGGAAGGAAAAGAAATTCCTTACACAGTTACCATTCAGTCCAACTGATAGAAATCAAATAAATCATTAAAAGAGTGTATCTGCAAAGGTACACTCTTTTCATATCATATACGTGTCTTGTTTATAGAAAGAGAGTATTAAATGTATACGAAATATATCAGACTGCCTTTACTCGGGTAATTTAGGTAATAGGCTTACTTAGACTAACATTTATTCAGTTTTTTTTGGGGTGAGATAGCCAGAATTGCTTTCATTTGTGCAATGTCCGAGAGAACCTCCCCTTGCATTAGGTATTTCTCTTTTTGTTGGCAGACAGTGGTATAGATTTCTTTAGCTTTGGTATAATCCTTTTCCCGATAAAGTGCTAAGGCGCAAAGTATCCGTTGCTTGGATGACATTACATTCTTGTACTGGTTGATGTATTCCTTTAGCTCATCGGTATATGCTTTTTCAGCCTGTTCCATCCGTCCGGTTACCAATGACATGAATAACAATTCGCATTTTACTTCACATATCAAAAGGCCGCCTACCTCTTTCTCGTGCTGTGCTACTTCCTGCAGTGCTTCGTATGCTTCTTCCCATTTCTTTTGGTCTTGCAGGCGGGCAATGTGTATCAATAATGTGGCAACTTGCAAGGTATCTTTGTATTGAATGCCTTCTGGTGGTCGAAACCATTCTTCGGACATATCTTTGGGGCGCATACCTTCTTGCACCAGGGCATTGATACGTAGCTGGGTGATTAGTGCCTGTTTACTTTTCTTGTTTTTGAGAAGTAAGCGTATATTGCCAGCATCATTGCAGATACCGTTTATCCTCATGGGGATACCGTTCATCATTACCATTATCAGACCTATGATAGTAACCAAGGTGAGTCCGAACTTTGGAAAAAAGGGCATTCCGTTTATGGTAATTAGAAGAGAAAGGGCAATGATGCTAGTCAATAGATTGGTAAGTACACCACCTAGATTGTATAGGATGGTTGGCACTCTTTCCAGAGGTTTTTCGGGGGGGACAAGCAGGCATTGTCCGCCTGTACCGGCAATGCTAAAACGTTTGATGCATAGTTTGTTGTCCTTCCGGATAAAAGTAAGGTTGAAGATGCGAAAAGATACGAAACGATAGCCGGTGGCCAATCCGAAGACTAAATGACCACCTTCATGCAGAATGACTTGTAGGAAAAGAGCCAACAGTAAAAGTAGTATAGACATCAGAAATATGCCTACTATTTCCCAACAGCTGATTGTGGTAAACCTATTAGCTAAGTTGTCGAATGATTCTCCGAAAAACAAGAGCTTTGCTCCCGTTACCCCACCAAAACCGATGCATGCTCCACCAAGAAATCCTCCTATAAACTTGAATGCCTTTTTCATATTGTTCTTTAATGAATGATAGTCTTTGTCACCAAAGGTAAGAATTTTTATACCTTATTATCTAAAGAATCAGTTTTTTCTTTAGAGGAAAGGCATAGAAAAGGTGCTTTTGATGTATTGTAGATTGTTCTTGCAGTAGCACAGTCTTTTTTGTAAAGAGGTGATATGCTTGATAGTATTTTCAATTTTAGATTTATCCATAATGTCATAGAATTTGTAAAGTGTATAAACAGAAAAAGTGCACCAACTTAATGATGTCCTTTCCAGTACAATTTACCGGCGTATTTCGTTTATTATTGATTATCAGCACTTCTCGGAAGCTGTGTGCAAATTGTGTGCAATGAACTTTTGTGTGCAAAGAAAAAGCCACTACAAATCTCTTTGTAACGGCTTGATTTCCTTTTTTTATGCTTTGTGGACCAGCCTGGGCTTGAACCAGGGACCTCCAGATTATGAGTCTGTTGCTCTAACCAACTGAGCTACAAGTCCGGTGTATCCTTATATCGGATAGCGGGGACAAAAGTAGTATTTTCTCTTGAAATATGCAAACTTTTCAGATAAAAATGCGAACCTCTTTTGCTTAGAATTTATATGTTCGTTTAGGATTTTTGGGGAACCAACCTTTTTTCACACGTTCTTCCTGTTCAAAGACTTCTTTAATAGTCCAAAATGACGAGAATGCGAATACACCAAGAAGCGAGGCAATCAGGATGTTTTCAGTATAGAGGGAGGCAATGACGCCGACAATTCCCAATAGCAGAAAAATCCACCAGCATTTAGTTCCCCAATAATATTCTGCTTTTACTACTATGGGGTGGAAGATGCCTATGATGAGAAAAGTACAGATACCGATTACAAGTCCTGCCAGATGATATTCGTTTAAGAAATCCATGTTTATGATAAGGTTATAGAGTGATAAAATAGTCAAGCATAAGGAGATGAAAAAGTGATAAGATAATAGCACAACGACCACAATAATACACGCTATTATCTTATCACTTTCACTTTATTTATCTTACTTTTCCGGACAAATAGGAATTTCTTTCTTGATGCTCTGCTCCAATGAGATTAGGGTTTCTGTTGCAGTAACACCGGGGATTTCCTGCATTTTATTATTCAGCAGATCCATTAGATGTTCGTTGTCGCGTGCATATACTTTAGTTAGCATAGTGTACGGACCGGTGGTAAAATGACACTCTACAATTTCGGGGATCTTTTGCATTTCGGCAACAACAGCCTTATACATAGAACCTTTTTCCAGTTTGATTCCTACATAAGTACAAGTTCTGTAACCCAAAGACTTGGGATTTACATGATAACCGGAGCCAACAATGACGCCCAAATCAATCAAGCGCTGCACACGTTGGTGAATTGCGGCACGTGATACACCGCATTCAGCTGCTACATCCTTAAAAGGAATACGGGCATTTTGGGAAATGATTTCCAGAATCTGCCGATCAAGATTGTCTATTTTTTCCATAATAGTAAATAAGTAAAGTTCTTGTTGTTATCAAATAGTAAGCAAATATAGGACTTTATTTTAATTTATCTATAAAATGGAACGAAAAAAAGAATAAAAGTGATAATAGGATAAAGTGATGGGGTGATAAGGTGATAAAGTGATAGGGCGGTAAAGTGTTGCCACTCTACCGCCCTATCGCCTTTTTGTTATATCGTCTTATTTCTCGATACCTACGAGTTCTACTTCAAATATCAAAGTAGAGAACGGTTTGATTTGACCGCCGGTTTCTCTTGCACCGTAAGCCAAGTCTTGCGGGATGTAAAGTTCCCACTTAGAACCTACAGGCATCATGGTGAGGGCTTCTGTCCAACCCTTGATAACTTGGTTGGCGCGGAATGTGGCGGGCTCTTTACGTTTGTAAGAGCTGTCGAATTCTGTTCCGTCAATCAATGTACCTTTGTAGTTTACTTTTACTTTGTTGCTATCTGCAGGGATTGCACCGGTTCCTTTGGTGATAATTTTATATTGCAGACCGCTCGGAGTGGTTACAACACCTTCTTTAGTCTTGTTTTCTGCGAGGAACTTCTCACCGGCAGCCTTGTTGTCAGCGTATTTTTTTTCCAGAGCTTTGGCTTGTACGGCTTCCATTTGAGTCTGCATAAAAGTCTGAGCTTCTGCTTTGGTCATGATGCCTTTACCGATAACTCCGGCAACGAAACCTGCCAACAGGTTCTCGCGGCTGATAGTTTGTGTAGAGTCCCCACCGAAAATCTGTTGGTTGAAACCTTCCACCCATTGTTTGCTTACCATTTGTCCGATTTGCAGACCTGCCATATAAGCGGCATCTTTCTTGTCGGTTTTTGTAGCGCCTTCGTTGAAACCTTTCAGGAAGTCAGCCATTTGGGTAGAATCGATACCCTGCTGTGCAAGATATTGGTCCAGACCTTCTGTACGTGCCATACCGATAGCGTAAGATAATGAGTCGATGTCCGTTTTCAGATTTGCTTTCGGACTTTGTGCAGTACAAGAAGCCAAACCGGCAGCTACTGCAAGAGCCATGATAAATGTTACTTTTTTCATTTTGCTTTTAGAATTATTTATTTAATACTTTAAGTAGTTCCACTTCAAATACGAGGGTGCTGTGCGGCGGAATCATTTCACCTGCGCCTTGTGCTCCGTAAGCCAGTTCGCTGGGGATGTAAAGTTTCCATTTGGCACCTTCGGGCATCAGTTGTAAGGCTTCCACCCATCCCGGAATTACCTGGTTCACGCCGAATGTAGCGGGTTGGCCGCGTTTGATGGAGCTGTCGAACAATGTTCCGTCAATCAATGTACCTTCGTAGTGGCATTGTACCTGGTCGGTAGCTTTTGCGTATGTGCCTACGTTACCTTCGTTGATAACTTCGTACTGGAGTCCGCTGGGCAGGGTAATTACGCCCGGACGCTTTTTGTTTTCTTCAAGGAACTTCTTGCCGGCTTCAATGTTGGCGGCGTTCATTTTCTGTTCCAGTTCTTCGAAGTACTTATTTACTATTTCGCGGGCTTCCGTGTGGCTGATAGCCGTTTGGTTGCCTTCCAAGACATCTTTGATTGCTTGTGCAAAGTCATCTACTGCGATGCCTTTAGCACCCATACTTAAAAGATTCTGACCTATTCCCAGGCCGATAGCATAACTGAATTTGTCCATAAAATGATTTTGTTGACGACTGAAATGATTTCTTTTCCAGTCTATTGCAAATTAACGAATGGCAAAAGTACGTCTTTTATTTGAATGATTTTGTTTTTTTCAGATTAAAAAATCTTAGCAAGTGAAAATAACTTCCCTCTTTTCGGGGATTATTCATACATTTGTATGAGTATATGAACTTTAAGGAGATATAAAGATGAAGAACTTGGTTGTTTTGTCCGGTGCAGGTATGAGCGCCGAGAGTGGTATCAGTACTTTTCGTGATGCCGGCGGGCTGTGGGATAAGTATCCGGTGGAACAGGTGGCGACTCCCGAAGGCTATGCCCGCAATCCGGAGTTGGTTATCAACTTTTACAACGAGCGCCGCAAGCAATTGTTGGATGTAAAGCCGAATGCCGGGCACATCGGGATTGCCGAACTGGAGAAGGATTTCAATGTGACGGTTGTTACACAGAACGTCGACAATCTGCATGAGCGTGCCGGGAGCAAACGCGTTATTCATCTTCATGGCGAGTTGACGAAAGTTTGTTCCAGCCGCGACCCTTATAATCCGCATTACATAAAAGAACTGAAACCGGATGAATATGAAGTGAAGTTGGGAGATAAGGCCGGTGACGGCACTCAGCTTCGTCCCTTTATCGTTTGGTTCGGCGAGGCGGTTCCTGAGATTGAGACGGCAGTCGACTACGTGGAAAAAGCGGACATATTCGTTATTATCGGTACTTCGATGAATGTATATCCGGCTGCCGGATTGCTGAATTATGTGCCCCGTGGGGCCGAAGTGTATCTGATAGACCCCAAGCCGGTAGATGTACATTCCATGCGGCAGATACATATAATCCAAAAGGGGGCATCGGAGGGCGTGCACGAGTTGAAGACGCTGCTGAAGGTGGTGCCAAAGGGTTAGAGAGTGGGGTATGTTTCCGGCATAACTGAAGCAGGCTCCCAATACGACTGAGGTACCTTCCCAATACGACTGAAGTACCCTTCCGATACGGCTGAAACAGGCTCCCGATACGAGAGAGGTTATCCGGAACAAAAAGTCCCACCCTGATAGAAAGGGCGGGACTTTTTGTTTTTTGTGTATGAGCTGTCATTTTTTCAGCACTGCCCTCAGTACAAACCAAGTATGATGGGCTACGGTGCTTATCCAGCCGTAGTGTTGCGCCATAATGCGGAAGCGTTCTTTAAGTGAGGCTTTCCGGTTCCGGGTAGTCATGCCCTCGTCCAGATAGTCTATTATGGTAAGACGGGTGTTGTGCATGCTCTGCGCTTTCTTCATGATGCGGATGCACCAGTCGAAGTCGGCAGAAAAGCGGTACTTCAGGTTATATGGTTCCACTAAAGTGCGTTTGGCAAAGAATGCTTGGTGGCAGACAAGCATTCCTTGTTTGAAGCTTTTCCACGTCAGCACTTCCGGGGCGGAGAGACGGCGCATACGGATGAAGTGGCCTTCTTTGTCCACCAGGGCTGTTTCACCATACAGCACATCGGGCAACTCGCTTCCTGTCAACGTATGTACCATTTGTTGCAGTGTGTCATCCTCATGAAAACTGTCGCCGGCATTGAGGAAACACAGGTAATCGCCCGTAGCCAGCCGGATGCCTTTGTTCATGGCGTCGTAAAGACCTTTATCGGGTTCGCTTACCACTTGTGCGATGTGGCTTTTATAGCGGTCTGCGATAGAAAGTGTTTTGTCTTTTGAGCCCCCGTCTACAATGATATACTCCACATGGTGGTAAGTTTGCGAGATTACGCTCTGGATGGTATCTTCCAATACCGCTTCGGCATTGTAGGTTACGGTGATGACGCTGAATTTGGGAGTGAGATGATTATGCATTTCTTCCGGTGACTTTATTGTACAGCTCGATATATTTCTTGGCGATAGTGCTTTCCGAGTAGTGGGTGACGGCTTTCCGGCAGGCCTGTTCGGAGAGGCTGGGATAATCCGGGTCGGTAAGCGTCCAGTAGATACCGTTGGCAAAATCTTCGGACGATTTGTATTGCGCCACATATCCGTTGTGCAGGTGGTCTATCATTTCGGGAATGCCGCCTACGTTGAAGCCTACACAAGGAATGCCGCACGCCATAGCTTCCATAATCATATTGGGAAGGTTTTCTTCCAGTGAAGGGGTGACAAAGAGGTCTACCGCATTGTAAATGTCCACTAACTGGTGTTCGTTGCTGACAAAGTCCAGCGGATAGACTTTGAAAGGCAGTAAGTTTGCCAATTGTTGCGACTCCTTGCCGAAGACAACGACACCGAGCTTTTCTTTTAGTTCAGGATGTTTCTCTGCCAGCAGCTTGCACGATTCTATCAGATAGTCAATTCCTTTCCGCTTATCGGTTATCTTTACAGAGCCGAACAGTACAAGCTTAGTATCTTGCGGCAGCCGGCATCTGTTGCGTGCTTCTTGCTTATTGTGCGGTTTGAACAAGTTGGTATTGATAGGGTTGGGGATGCAGGTAATCGTATGTCCGGCAAGTAAGGCGCTTTTCTTTGCCAATCCTTCCAGCCAATGGCTGCACGTTACGAAATTAATGTGCCGGCCTTTGTACAAGTCCTGTTTTTTGTAGAAAGTCCGGTAGGAGATATCCCTCTTGCCGCCGTTGCCGTGGATGAAAGGACAGTTATGGCACTCCTGCTGATAATGAGTGCACTCGCGGGCATGGTGACAGATGCCGGTGCACGGCCACATATCGTGCATGGTCCATACCACTGGTTTGCCCGATGCAAGAATTTTCTCGATGTTTTTCAGAGATAACATTCCCTGATTTATCCAATGAAGATGGATTACATCCGCCTGCTGGAATTCCGGGAGCGAGGTGATGTCCGTGCCTGTATTGGCTATGTCGATGGCAAAGATATTATCCCGTTTGAAGTGGTTGGCTTTCCATATGACGATACGTTCCCATACAAATTTCCATATCATACGCCAGTTGTGGTTCAATGAAACTACGGTAATCCGGCCGGTCTGCTTGTCACGTACCAGAAGTTTGGCTTTGATACCGTTATTCTTGAGCGACTCCATTAGTCTGCTGGCAGCTACGGCTGCTCCGCCGATACGTTCGGATGTATTGATTAATAGTACTCTCATTTTTGCGGAATGTTTGGACAAAAGTACTGCTTTTGCCGCTTTCTGCTCTATAAATCTTTTATTTTTTTAGTCTGTGACCGCTAAACTCCCTATCTTTGCCGAGGTGAAAAGCCCGTGATGCCGGAAACGATGGAAATATTGCCGGAGACGGCGGGTTTGTCATCGGAAGAAACCTGTGTTTCATTGGTAGAAAAAAATGTGAGTATGGGAGATAAGGCAATGAAAAAGCTGGAACAGCTGTGGCAAACTTTTCTGAGTGTGGTGAAGATACTGTTGCAATCCAAATGGAGTACGCATTTACCCTCATCGTTCAGTAATCCGGAAGAATTGTTGATATTGGCTAACGGCCCTTCATTAAACCGTACGGTACAAGAAGCTGCGGATTTTGTAAAAGGAAAGACCTTGTTGGCGGTAAATTTCTGTGTAACGTCCCCGATGTTCGAACAGCTCCGTCCGGAAATCTATCTTATTGCCGATCCTCTGTTCTGGATTGTTCCTGAAAAACGTGTACAGTTGTTTCAGACGCTTGCCGAAAAGACCGCTTGGCCGATGAATCTCTTTATTCCTGCCCGTGCCTTGAAGAATAAAGAGTGGCAGCCTATGCTGGCAGCCAACCGTAATATCCGCCTCTATATTTACAATACCACTCCGATTGAAGGTGTGCAGGGATTCTGTAACCGGGTTTTCAGTAAGGGTTGGGGTGTTCCCCGCCCCCATAATGTGTTGATTCCTTCTATTGCTATCGGGCTGCGGTTGCCTTTTAAGAAGATATATTTGGCAGGTGCCGACCACTCTTGGCTACCGGAAATCACAGTGACGGATAATAACGTGGTGTTAATGCACCAGAAGCACTTTTATGACCAAAACAAGTCGCAGGCGGCAACGGTGACGCAGGAGAACTTGCATAGCGCACGACTTTATACTATATTGTATCATATGTATGTAGCTTTTAAATCCTACTTCGTGCTCGAAGCTTATGCGCGCCGGTTGGGTAAAGAAGTGATTAACGTTACGCCGGGCAGTTATATAGACGCTTTTAAACGAATGAAATTATGAAAGATGGAATCATCATTCAGGCACGGACCGGTTCTACCCGGTTGCATAATAAAATATTGCTCCCTTTCTACGGTGGGCAACGCATTATAGACATCTTGATTGATAATATCAGGCAAGCCTGCATCGGCAAGACGATTGTTCTTGCCACTACCAACCGTCCGCAGGATGATGTCTTGGCAGAGGTTGCCCGTGAAGCCGGTATCTGCTGCTATCGGGGAGACGAAGATAATGTGCTCGACCGATTTATACAAGCGGCCGAAACCTTTCATCTCGACCGTTTTGTCCGTGTCTGTTCGGATAATCCTTTTCTGCGTCCGGATAGTTTTCTTACTTTTTTTGATGAGTATGATACCCGACCGGCTGATTACATAGCTTACGGTTTTGCAGACGGTCGCCCGACTATCAAATCTCATTTAGGATTGTTTGCCGAACTGACAACTACCGATGCACTACGTCGTGTAGCCACTGCTACACAGGAGAAACTGTATATAGAGCACGTTACGATTTATCTCTATACACATCCTGAAGAGTTTCGAGTTCGTCTGCTCTCCTTGCCGGATGAACTGGAAGGGCGGTTAGACCTTCGCTTTACGCTCGACACAATGGAAGACTTCATCTTGCTGCAAGAACTTTATGCTGCTTTCTACGAACAGACTGACCATAGCATCCATGCTTTGCTTCGTCTGGTAGAGGAGCATCCGGAATATCGTACCAAAATGTTGGAGAATATTGCGAAGAACGAGAAATGATAATTATTAGTATATAAATAATGAAAAGTACATACATTATCGGAGAAATCGGGCAGAACCATAACGGCTCCGTCGATATAGCCAAGTTGATTGTCGACTTGGTGTCACGCCCTGTACGCGAAGAAGTCTTTAATATGGAACTCCGGCCTATGGATGCCGTGAAAATGACTAAGCGTGATTTGAATGAAGAATTGACCGATTCGCAGATGAATCGCCCGTATGACTCTCCTCACTCTTTTGGCCGCACTTATGGTGAGCATCGTGCTTATTTGGAGTTGACAGATGAAGAGCATTTTGAGGTTTACAAGCATGCCAAGTCGTTGGGTATGGATTTTGTGGAAACACTGTGCTCAAAGGGATGTATGTCTTTATTGAAACTCTTTACGCCCGACCGTCTGAAAGTGGCAAGCCGCGACCTTACTAATCTGCCGCTGCTGGAAGTCATGGCCGAAACCAAGATACCTATTATTCTTTCCACCGGTATGGCAGGTAAGAAGGAGTTGGACGATGCTTTGGATGTTATCACCCGCTATCATAGCGATATATCCATATTGCATTGCGTGTCACAATATCCCACCCAACCCGATAATCTGAATCTGAAAACGATTACTTACTTGAAACATCGTTACGGGCAGTATCATATCGGTTTTTCCGACCATACTATCGGTATTGCAGCTCCGGTGGTTGCCGTAGGTATGGGTGCGGAAATTATAGAAAAACACGTCACTATCGACCGCCGTATGAAAGGGACGGATCAGCAGGGCTCTTTAGGTCCCGACGGTGTAAACCGCATGATTCGTGATATCCGCATAGCCGAACATTGGCTGGGCGAGGAAGAATTGTATATCGATCCGGCAGTCTCTGCCGCTAAAGTAAAACTGGAGCGTTCCATCGCAACGAATAAGGCATTGCATCCCGGAGACACTATTACGGAAGAGGATATTCATTTGCTCAGTCCGGGCGACGGCTTTAAGTGGGCGGACCGTGATAAGGTAGTAGGTCATCAGGTGCAAAAGGAGATACCGCGCAACGAGATTATTTATCCCGATTTTATCATTTAATTTTTGAGATAATCATGTTACCCAAGTTAGTAATTACCGATATAGATGGCGTGTGGACTGATGGCGGAATGTATTATACAGCCGAAGGTGATGTTATGAAACGCTTCTCTGTGAAAGATGGTTGGGGAGTAATTTTCCTGCGTGAGTTGGAGATACCCGTAGCCATTATGACCGGAGAGAACACACAAATCGTTCAGAAGCGTGCCGATAAGTTGAAAATCGACTATTGCTATTTAGGAGTGAAGGACAAAGTGGCACAGGCCCGTGAACTTTGCAATGAATTAGGTATATCATTGGGTGAGGTCGCTTTTATCGGTGATGATTTAAATGACCTGCCGTTATTGCGTTTGGTGGGTTACAGCGCCTCTCCTTACAATACCCCCGAATACGTGAAGCGCGAAGTGAAGTACGTGACGACTGCACACGGCGGCTACGGTGCTTTCCGTGAGTTCGTAGAGAAACTGTTGGCGGATAACGGGATGCTGCAACCGGTGATAGAACGTTTCTTATAGGTGAAGATATTTGCGATAGCGCTTTTTTCGTACCGGTCTTAGCCGTTGATACGGGGGAGCGGTATGTACTTTGAGATGATTTCCCTTCCCCGCGTCAGTATTTTCCTGAATTGTATTTTTATCATCTTGCCGACATTTTGAGATGGTAATATCTCTTGCCGCTTCACATCGTCCAATGTCCATTGTGGCTGATACTTCAATAGCCGTTGAGAAGTTTCGGATACCTGTGCTGTTTGCCCCGCTTTCCGGTAATGGCGAATAAGGTTGAGGCAGATACCCGTATGCGCTTGGCGGATGCAATCGGACACATCAGGTCGTTTTTCTTGAAAATACTCAATCAACAGTTCACGTACAGTCAGTGCAAAATTCACTTGTCTGCCCATTCCTACTTCACTCCAGATGCCTTGTACATGCTTGCGATAAACAGCCATTGGTTTCTTGAAGTAGTATATTTTGCCATATTGGGCGTTGAGCACATGCATGGCATAGTCACACGAAGTGGCTTGGGCAAACCATTCGGGCAGCTCCGGAAAGTAGCGGCGGCGGAAAAGAGAAGATGAATTGGTGATATAGTTGCTCCGGCATAGGTCAATAATATCCGTAACAGTGGATTGGTGACCGTTAGACAGACTTTTTGTGTTATTTTCTTCGTAGTAGTTGATGACGCGGTGGAAACAGAGCGCAAAAGAGGGATGAGTATCCATGAAGTCTGTCATCCGTTGCAGTTTGTTGCAGTCGAACCAATAGTCGTCTCCATCGCAAATAGCTATGTACTCTCCGGTACAATGGCGATGGGCATCCATAAAATTGCGCTGCAGACCTACGTTTTGCGGATGGCGTACTAAAGTGATTATTTCCGGATACTGTTGTTGGTAGCGCAGGCAAATGTCGAGTGTATTGTCCGTACTGCAATCTTCGCTAATGACGAGCTGGATGGCATAGTCCGTTTTCTGCCGTAGTACTCCCTTTATAGCGGTTTCTACGTATTTGCCAATATTGTAGGCCAGCATGATGACACTTACTTTGATTGTCTTTTCCATAGTCTTCTTATATTTTTATCCACTTGTCGGGCATGATGTCGGTATCCAATGTCCGAGAGTATGTTTTAGGACAGATAACAGTTTTGTCGGGATTGGAGTTCAACCATGCCCCCCACCAACTGAAAGTACTGTTAGCTATGATGTTATGTCGGCAGTGGGACATGAGGAACAAGTCTTGCCATGCGTCTTCCTTTTTGTTCCAGTCTACATAGACCGTACTCTCCGGTAATGACAAATGTTGTTTCACCCAGCTTATATCGTCAGAGAAGACGTAGAAACGGACGCCTTTCATCCGCTTGTTTATTATGCTGCAGGCTTTACAATAGTAGGTATCGTCGCAAATGTCCAATAGCTGCGGGTTGTTTAGATAGTCACCACGGCGGATATGTAAAGAAACACTGTTCGGTTCTTCTTTCAGTTCAGTCCATAGGAGGGTGGATTGGGGTGAAAGCATTTCTACTTTAAATGAGAAGTGTTTCCTGATTTCATCTTCAATGCTCGTAAAACGCTGAAACTCGCTTGTCCAATATCCCAGGTACATCTTGTACTTTTTGTTAAATATATAATCGGAACCCAGTGCTGCACGTGTGTGACGGGAGGCAGGTTCTATACATAATCCCAAGTTCAGGTAGCGGAGGAATAACAGCATCAGTTTACAGCCTCGTCCGATGAATGTGGAGCGTAGGCTTGTGTAGTATAGTTTCCAATACAAACGTGCTCTTGCTCTTCTATATTCGGTAAGCTGTATTGGAAAGATACGGGGCAATTCCAGTCCGTTATGGTCGTTGTGGTTGCTGAAAAAGTAAGTACTGACCTCTGTTTGGGGATATACCCGCTTCAGCAGTAGGAAGAAAGCATAGCCGAACATCTGGTTGCCCAGTCCGCCTTGTATGAAGACACAACGTTTCATGAGATTCTTTGTTTTTTGTTCTTTTTCAATAAATAGTTGACACTTTCTTTGAAGATGGCGGCGTCGCAAAGATACATCAGTAGTGTATAGAGGACAATGGCTATCAGTACTTTGGCTGTTAACATCTGGTAGATGTTATCAATGAAAGAGGTGATATACCAAGTGGCGGTCGTAGTGACGGCTGCAATGCCGGCAAACGGGAGAATATCTTTCAGTGCGTTCCATAAAGTGAGACGTATCAGCCTCCATACAAAAAACTGCCATATGCCTAACCAGCCGATGTTGATGATAACAAACCAACGTATCATGGTGCTGATTCCGTAAGGATAAACGGTGAGCATGACACCAAGTTGCAGCAAACCTAATAATATGGTATTCCACATATAAATGTTGGACTTGCCTTTGCTGATGATAAAACTGGTATATAAGGTTGTGATAGGTGCGAATGCTCCGCCCAGACAAAGGACTTGAAGCATTGGTACGCACTGTAACCATTTGTCGGTGATGGTGATGATGATAAATTCTTGGGCAATAAGTGCAAGCCCGAACATGGCAGGAAATGATAAAAAAGCTGTGAAGCGTAGCATTTTCCGGAAAACTTGTTGCTGTCGCTCCCGGTCATCGGCAACTTGGGCGAGTACGGGTTGGGCTACATTGCTTATCATACCGGTAATGAAGGAGTAGCCCATTGTGTTCCATTTGTAAGATTGAGTGTAGCTACCCACATCCGCTTTGGTATAGAATCGTCCGATAAGCGTGGACAGCAGATTAGTGCATATTTGTTCAAAAGTACCCGTGATTAGTATCTTGCTGCTGAAGCCGAAGAGCTCTTTTAACGGGCGAAAATCCAGCTGGAATGTAGGGCGCCACGGTGAAAAATGCCAATAACATATGGCAAGTACAAGAATATAGGTAAGGTTCTGTGTGGCAATCCCCCAATAAGACATACCGTTCCATGCCATGAAAACACCTATGCTTCCGGATATAATCATTGCGGGCATTTGAGAAATGGCCTTTTGTTTCACCATCAGATTACGGGTGAGCATGGCATTATGCACTCCGGCACTGCTTCCAATGAAAAAGGCGAGAAAGAAGTAACGGGATAATGGTATCAGTGATGGTTCGTTAAAAAAACGGGCAATAAGCGGAGCGCAAAAAAACAGTACAATATAAAGAAAGGCTCCCATAAGTATGTTGAACCAAAATACAGCATTGCAATCTCGGTGTTTAAGATCTCTTTTGTTTATTAGGGCAGCTCCGAACCCGCTCGATAGCAGTACATTGGCTATGCCTGCGAATATGGCAAGAACCCCCACCATGCCGTAGTCGGTTTTGTCCAGCAGTCGGGCGAGAGCCACCCCGAAGAGAAGATTCAGCACCTGCTGTATGCCGGTGCCAAATCCGCCCCACAGCAGACCTTTGGCTGTCTTTTGTTTCAGTGATGAGTTGCTCATGCCTTTTTACATTACTGCTTTTGCAGGATTGAGTTTTGACGCATCCCTTTATTTCACTTCACTGCCCGGCTTTACTTCTTTTAGTAATGAGGTTACCGCCAGGGAGCCATCATAGTTCTCGGCAGAAAGTATCATGCCCTCGCTCACCAGTCCGTTTTTGAATTGACGGGGAGCTAAGTTGGCAATGAACAGTACCTGCTTGCCTACCAGTTCTTCCGGTTGATAATGCTGGGCAATACCGCTGACGATAGTACGGTTTTCCAGTCCGTCGGCTATTTTGAACTTCAACAGCTTCTTCATTTTGGGCACAGCTTCGCACTCCAAGACAGTTCCCACACGGATATCCAACCTCTCAAGATCTTCAAATGAGATAACGGGCTTGATAGGATTGGCCTTGTAGCCGGCAGCCTCGTTAGCTTTCTTGGTTGCAAGCAATTTGTCTACCTGTGCTTGAATAACGTCGTCTTCAATTTTCTCGAACAATAGTTCGGGTGTAGCCAATCGGTGTCCGGCAGGAAGCAGGTCGGTATGTCCGAGTTCTGCCCAGTCGAAGCTGTCCATATTCAGCATCTTGCGGAGTTTTTCGCTGCTGAACGGAAGGAAAGGTTCGAAAGCAATGGCAAGATTAGCTACGAGTTGCAGTGAAATATTCAAAATAGTAGCAACACGTGGCATATCTGTTTTGGCAAGTTTCCACGGTTCGGTATCTGCCAAATATTTGTTGCCGATGCGCGCTAAATTCATGGCTTCTTTCTGTGCATCGCGGAATTTGAATACATCGAGCAATTTTTCTACCTCAGCTTTTACGTCAGCAAACTCTTTAAGTGTTTCACGGTCGTAATCGTTCAGCTCTCCTGCAGCGGGCACTATACCTTCAAAATATTTTTTTGTGAGTTGCAGGGCGCGGTTTACGAAATTTCCGTATACGGCTACCAACTCGTTATTATTACGTGCCTGAAAGTCTTTCCAGGTGAAGTCGTTGTCTTTTGTTTCCGGGGCATTGGCTGTGAGCACATAACGCAGTACGTCTTGTTTGCCGGGGAAATCTTCCAAGTATTCATGCAGCCATACGGCCCAATTGCGGGAAGTGGAGATTTTGTCTCCTTCGAGATTTAAGAACTCATTGCTGGGCACGTTGTCCGGCAGGATGTAGCTGCCTTCCGCCTTCAGCATGGCAGGGAATACGACGCAGTGGAATACGATATTATCTTTTCCGATAAAATGAATCAAGCGTGTCTCGGAATCTTTCCACCATTTCTCCCAAGAATCAGGTAATAGTTCTTTCGTATTGCTGATATAACCGATAGGTGCGTCAAACCATACATAAAGTACCTTGCCCTCAGCGCCTTCTACCGGAACAGGAATACCCCAGTCTAAGTCACGACTTACGGCACGTGGTTGCAAGCCCATATCGAGCCAGCTTTTACATTGACCGTATACGTTGGGACGCCATTCTTTATGTTCTTCCAATATCCACTGGCGCAGCCATGCTTCATGCTTGTCAAGCGGCAGGTACCAGTGCTTGGTTTCGCGCATTACGGGCTGGCTGCCGCTGATAGCGCTTTTAGGATTAATCAAGTCGGTGGGACTGAGACTTGTACCGCACTTTTCGCACTGGTCGCCATAAGCACCTTCTGCATGACAGTGGGGGCACTCACCGGTGATATAACGGTCGGCAAGGAAAGTTTTGGCTTCCTCGTCGTAGTACTGCATACTGGTCTTTTCAATGAATTCTCCTTTGTCGTACAGTTTGCGGAAGAATCCGGAAGCCGTGTCGTGATGTGTCTTTGAAGTTGTGCGGCTATATATATCGAATGAGATGCCAAACTCCTTGAAAGATTTTTTGATGAGCGTATGGTAACGGTCTACTATGTCCTGTGGAGTAATACCTTCTTTCTTGGCACGAATGGTAATAGGCACTCCATGTTCGTCAGAACCGCCGATAAAAACTACATCTTCTTTTTTCAGTCTCAGATAACGGACGTAGATGTCGGCCGGTACGTAAACCCCTGCAAGGTGTCCGATATGGACAGGACCGTTGGCATAGGGCAGTGCCGATGTCACGGTGGTACGTTTGAATTTCTTTTCCATTGTATATATGTATCTCTTTTGTTATGAACGCTTTTAAGATGCGCAAAGATAACGGTTTTCTCTTAAACCTACAAAAAGGGGAATACATACTTCTTCACTTCATTGTTGGTACATTGCATTTATAGAGCCTTTATCTCTCGATGTAAAAGTGATATTAAAAACGGGTTATCTTCTTGTCCGTATGCATATAAATTGTATATTTGTACTATTGTCGTACTATACTAATGTGAACAGATTATGATAACAAGCCAATTGCTGCATCCTGTCAGTATTGTAGTGGTAGGAGCTTCCAATAATGTACATAAACCCGGCGGGGCTATTCTGAAAAATCTGATTAACGGAGGTTATACCGGAGAACTGCGTGCTGTCAACCCAAAAGAGACTACGGTGCAAGGTGTGAAGGCTTATGCCGATGTAAAAGATATCCCTGAAACAGACCTTGCCATTCTTGCCATTCCGGCTGTCCTTTGTCCCGATGCGGTGGAATTGCTTGCTTCGGAGAAACAGGTACGTGCCTTTATTATTCTTTCTGCCGGATTTGGTGAGGAAACACATGAAGGCGCACTGTTGGAAGACCGTATTCTGGAGACGGTGAACAAGTATGGCGCTTCGTTGATTGGCCCTAACTGTATCGGGTTGATGAATACGTGGCATCATAGTGTGTTCAGCCAGCCTATTCCCAATTTGCATCCGCAGGGTGTCGATTTGATATCCAGCTCCGGGGCAACTGCGGTGTTTATTTTGGAAAGTGCGGTTACCAAGGGTTTACAGTTTAATTCCGTATGGTCTGTGGGTAATGCCAAGCAGATTGGAGTAGAAGATGTACTGCAATATATGGATGAACATTTCGATCCGGAAAAAGACTCTAGGATAAAATTGCTTTATATAGAGAGTATAGGGGATCCCGACAGGTTGCTGTTCCATGCTTCTTCACTGATAAAGAAAGGATGTAAGATTGCAGCTATTAAGTCGGGCAGCAGTGAGAGTGGTAGTCGGGCGGCATCTTCGCATACGGGTGCTATTGCCAGTTCCGATTCGGCGGTAGAGGCCCTGTTTCGTAAAGCGGGTATTGTACGCTGCTACTCTCGTGAAGAGCTGACTACGGTAGGGTGTATTTTCACTTTGCCGGAACTGAAGGGAAAGAATTTTGCTATTATTACCCATGCTGGCGGACCGGGTGTGATGCTGACCGATGCTTTGAGTAAAGGCGGACTGAATGTACCAAAGCTGGAGGGTGAGCTTGCCGAGGAATTGAAGAGCAAACTCTTTCCGGGAGCTGCCGTTGGAAATCCAATAGATATTTTGGCTACCGGTACGCCGGAACACTTGCGCCTGTGTCTGGAATACTGTGAAGAGAAGTTTAATAACGTGGATGCGGTAATGGCTATTTTCGGTACGCCGGGCCTGGTTACTATGTTTGAAATGTATGATGTGCTGCATGAGAAGATGCAGACTTGCAAGAAGCCGATATTCCCTATTCTTCCTTCCATTAATACGGCAGGGGCTGAGGTTTCCGCTTTTCTAGCCAAAGGACACGTGAACTTTGCCGATGAGGTGACGCTGGGCACGGCATTGTCGCGCATTGTTAATGCATCGAAGCCCGCGAATAATGAAATAGAGCTTTTCGGAGTGGATGTTCCGCGTATCCGTCGTATCATAGATTCCATTCCCGAGAACGGTTACATAAAACCGCACCATGTGCAGGCATTGTTACACTCTGCGGGCATTCCGATAGTGGAGGAGTTTGTATCCGCAAATAAAGAAGAAGTGCTTGCCTTTACCCGTCGTGCCGGATTTCCGGTCGTGGCAAAGGTGGTAGGACCTGTACATAAATCGGATGTAGGTGGCGTGGTGCTGAATATAAAAAGTGAACAGCATCTTGCTTTGGAGTTTGAACGTATGATGCAGATTCCGGAAGTAACGGGTATTATGGTGCAACCTATGCTGAAAGGTACGGAATTATTTATTGGTGCAAAGTATGAAGAAAAGTTCGGTCATGTGGTGCTTTGTGGTCTGGGTGGTATTTTTGTAGAGGTTCTGAAGGATGTGTCTTCCGGTTTGGCTCCTTTATCCTATGAGGAGGCTTACTCTATGATTCATTCACTGCGTGCTTATAAGATTATAAAAGGTACTCGAGGGCAGAAAGGGGTGAATGAAGATAGGTTTGCTGAAATCATTGTCCGTTTGTCTACTTTGTTGCGCTTTGCCACGGAGATAAAGGAAATGGATATTAATCCGCTGTTGGCAACAGAAAAAGATGTGATAGCCGTGGATGCCCGCATCAGGATAGAAAAGAAATAACTTTGTGTTAAAATAGAAGCCGTTATGCAGTATTTTGTTTTTATTGACGTTTATAGAAATACAACTAGACTATTGACGTGCTATGAAGAAAAGAAAAAAACAATGGCTCCAGATTTGTAATGGAATGATGTCCGGCGCATTGGTTCTGTTAGGTTTCACATCTTGTGATGAAAATAGTACAGGAACTGGGAGATGTGAATATGGTACTCCTTATGCTAAATATGAAATCAAAGGGAAAGTAATAAGGAAGAGACAGCAAATATATAAATTTTAAACTAAAAAAGAGAGAAATATAAAAAAGGTGGGAGCCCTTTCTGTTCGTAAGCGTTTGGCACTGGAGATTGCGCGTAAGATGCGTAACAATCTGAAAGAGTTGCACCCGTTGAGGCAACTCTTTTGGGAGTGTACTCTACGTTGTAATCTGCACTGTAAGCATTGCGGTAGCGACTGTAAACGAATGCCGGATGTTAAGGATATGTCGGCAGCCGATTTCTTGCGGGTTGTTGATTCCATTACTCCATATGTGAACCCGAATGAGGTAAGTATTATAATGACCGGTGGAGAGCCGTTGATGAGAGAAGATGTGGAGGAAGTTGGACTGGAACTCTACAAACGCGGTTATCCTTGGGGAATTGTTTCTAACGGTCTTTATCTCACGGCTAAGCGGTTGGAACGTTTAATGTCTGCCGGTCTTCATTCCATAACCATCAGCTTGGATGGTTTTGAACAGGAACATAATTGGTTGCGTGGGCATCCGGAAAGTTATGGGAGGGCCGTAGACGCAATCAAGATGTTGGTACATGAACCGGAGCTGGTCTGGGATGTAGTGACTTGTATCAATAGCCGTAACTATCTGTATTTGGATGAGTTGAAAAATTACCTTTATCGTATTGGCGTTCGGCGGTGGCGCTTGTTTACAATCTTTCCGATAGGGCGTGCTGCGTCACACTTGGAGTTACAATTGAGCGACACTGAGTTTACAGGCGTTATGGAGTTCATCAAGCGTGTTCGAAAGGAAGGAAAGATGCATATTGATTATGCTTGTGAAGGTTTCTTAGGTAAGTATGAAGGTGAGGTTCGTGATAGTTTCTTTGCCTGCAATGCCGGAGTCACTGTCGGTTCCGTTTTGGCAGATGGTTCTATATCTGCGTGCCCAAGTATCCGTAGTGATTTTCATCAGGGAAATATTTATCATGATGATTTTATGGATGTATGGGAAAATCGTTTTCAAGCCTTTCGCAATCGGAAGTGGATGAAGAAAGGCGTATGTAACGATTGCAGTTTTTTCCGTTACTGTGAGGGTAATGGTATGCATCTGCGTGATGATGAAGGTAAATTACTTTTCTGTCATCTCGACAGGCTTCATTGTTAGTTTGCTTATTTTTTGTTTGTTTTTTGTGAGGGGTAGATTTTATCCGGCCCAATTTTCCCTATCCAGGTTCCTATATCCGATTGCTTCTGCTAAGTGTGCGGGTTGTATTAGGTCATAGCCTTCAAGATCGGCAATAGTGCGCGAAACCTTTAGGATACGATCGTAGGCGCGTGCTGAAAGATTAAAACGGTTCATGGCGGTCTTTAACAGAACAAGACCTTTGTCATCAGGATGAGCATAGCGGGCAAGTAATTTGCTATTCATCTGTGCATTACAATATACACCGGGAATCTCGGCGTATCTTTCAGACTGAATCTGGCGTGCATATATTACACGTTCGCGAATATTAGCGCTTGACTCTCCGGGATGTGTATCTGACATTTTTTCAAATGGAACGGGGATAACCTCAATTTGCAGGTCGATACGATCGAGCAAAGGTCCTGAAATGCGATTCAGATATTTCTGCACCTGTCCCGGGCTACATACGCAGGCTTTGGTGGGATGATTGTAATATCCGCAAGGGCAAGGATTCATAGAGGCTACAAGCGTAAAACTGGCAGGATATTCTACGTTACATTTCACGCGTGAGATGGTGATTTTCCGATCTTCCAAGGGTTGACGTAGTACTTCAAGTACATTCCTATTGAATTCCGGTAATTCATCAAGGAATAAAACACCATTATGAGCCAGGCTGATTTCGCCCGGTTGCGGAAAACTTCCTCCACCTGTCATAGCCACTGTAGAAATGGTATGATGAGGGTCGCGAAATGGGCGTTTGGAGATAAGCCCGCCTTCTTGTCCGAGCTTTCCTGCAACGGAATGTATTTTGGTTGTTTCAAGGCTTTCACCTAATGATAAGGGTGGAAGGATGGAAGGGAGACGCTTGGCAAGCATGGACTTTCCGCTACCGGGAGCACCTACTAAAAGAATATTGTGTCCACCTGCAGCTGCCACTTCTAATGCACGTTTTACGTTTTCCTGTCCTTTTACATCAGAGAAATCCAAATCAAAATTACTTTGTTGGGCATAAAACTCTTTGCGAGTATTGATATGTACTTGCTCTAATTCTCGCGTGCCATTGAAGAATTCGATTACCTCTTTCAGATTTCCCGCTCCATAAACATTCAGATTGTTGACTACGGCAGCTTCTTGCGCATTTTGTTTGGGAATGATTATTCCCTTAAAACCAAGTTCCCTGGCTTTTATTGCAATGGGCAATGCCCCTTTTATAGGTTGCAGGCTTCCGTCCAGACTTAGTTCTCCCATTAGCAGATAGTGGTCTAATTTGTCCGATTGGATGATTTCATTGGCGCCTAACATACCAATAGCCAATGGTAGATCATAGGCAGAACCTTCTTTGCGAATATCTGCCGGAGCCATATTGATAACAATGTTACTTGTTGGTATACGGTAACCGTTTACTTGTAGTGCAGAGATAATGCGTTGGTGACTTTCTTTGACGGCAGAGTCAGGAAGACCCACGAGATAAAACATACAGCCTCTGGAACTGTTGACTTCGATAGTGATGAGGGTTGCATCAATACCTTGAACAGCCGCTCCAAAAACTTTAATGAGCACGTAATTTAGTATTTAGTAATTAATGATCGGTGGATGAGGGTTATCTTTTCTTTTTCTCCTCTGCCTCTTTTAATTTCTTTTCTATATCTTTCTCGCTTAGATTTTTCCCTTCAATTCTTCCGGATGGGTTGAGTAATATATTAGCGGGTAAAGTTTTTATAGCAAGTTGCTTTACAACCTCTGTATTCCAGCCGGAAAGATCGCATACTTGTTCCCACTTTAGAGTGTCTGTTTTAATCGCCTTTTGCCAGCTATCTTTATTGATGTCTAAGGAAACTCCTAAAAGCGCAAACTTCTTGTTCTTTTGTACTTGCTTATAGATTCTGCGATAAACAGCATTACTATCTCGGCTTACTGTATCCCAAGAGGCCCAGAAGTGTACTAATAAATATTGGTCTTTGAAGTTTGCACGGTTTATTTGTTTTCCGCTGGTATTGGGCAGGCGGAAATAGGCAGCAGTTTTCCCAATAGCAACCTTTTCTTGTTCTTGAATATGACTGAGTAGTTCACTAATATAGGGGCGGTCTTTCAACTCTCCCGTCATATGTTCGGTCAGTTTTTTAATTTGGGTGTAGTCCGGTTTTTCTTTTTGTACGAAGTATTTATCCAATAGGTAAATACTGGCTAAGGAGGAATGATGTTCATTGATAAATTTACCGACTTTCTCTTCTAATACTTTTTCGGATGGCTTACCTAATCCTCTCAGTTCTTTTTGGAAAGAACTTAATTCTTCATTGGGTATGTTCCCCTTTATTTCCAAATTGTTAAGTTCAGCAGCAGATCCGTTTATTTGTATTCTATTTCCTTTATCCATAAAGAAAGGATATTGAGTGCCATCGCTGAACAATAACCAGGCAGCTACTAAAGTATCCGGAGAAAGTATTTTTGAGAACTTGCCATTTTCAACAAGCAGAGTATCCATGTGGTCATACATTTCGTCTGCACCATATATATATATGGTGTCACTTCCCAATCCCTTGATTTCTCCGCTAAGGCTGACCGTATCGGATCTCTTGCCGTCGCAGGCAGATAATATAATAAGCAGGAAAAATGCAAAATAAATATTCTTCATATGGGTTCCTTCTTCTGGTACACTGCTGCGAAAGTAGTTCTTTTTGGTGTGAATAAAAAAAAATGCCCGACATATTTCCATGTCGGGCACTTCTTTTCATCTTATAACCTTTATTATTTGATGATATTCATAAAGTCTGCATTCGTGAAGTATTTGGAGAATTCCAAGTCAGAAGCAGCCTTCTTAGCTAATGAAGAATCTTTAGCAACAGCTTTCTTCAGGTTATCAGTTACCATAGAAGTGTTGTTAGTTCTTGCACCTACAACAGCCATTAAATAGTCTGTGTAAGCGTCAGGTTTAGCGATGCTTGACAATGTGCTCTTAGCCTTGTTGTAATCCTTAGCCAAGATTTGTGCCAAAGCTGCACTGTTAGTTTTAGTATCGCCAAATGCGTTAACGGCTCTGTCGTATTGACCTTGAGCTACGTACAGGTTACCCAAAGCTTCGTTCAACTCTTTAGCGCCTGAAGCTTTACCCAAGTAAGATTCAGCGGCTGCTTTGTCACCCTTAGTCAAAGCGATAAGACCCATATTCATATTAGCTTCAGCAGAATCCTTGATAGAAAGAGATTTCTTGAAATATCCTTCAGCCTTGTCAAGGTTACCAGCTTGATAAGCCAACTTACCGAGGTTGTTGTATGCACGATAATCGTTCGGATAGATTTGAGTAGCTTTGATGAAGATAGCTTCTTGCTTAGCAGGATCATTAGTCAAAGTTGTTGCATACAGCAATTCTTCGATGTTCAGTTGCTTAGCATCGCTGTCTGCCAAAGATGCGATTTCTTCGTCAGATTTACCGATTACGTCATAGTTCAAGGTCAGACGAGAACGACGCAATTGCGGAAGGATTTCTTCAGCCAAAGTTTTGTATACAGAAGAGATGTTTTTGATTTCTTGTTCTCTTTGTTCAGGATCAGAGTACATTGACAATACGCGGAGGATCAACTCTTTGTCTTGGATGTTGGATTTGCTAACCAATTCCTGGAAACCTTCCCAGTCTTGTGCAGTGTACTTAGTATCTACGGCAGCTTCGATTTTACCTTTCTTCAGGTCTTTGTTGATGATCTTAGCTGTGTTGTTCTGACGGTTTTCAGCCAAACCGGTGTTCAGCTTAACACCACCATCAGGAGAAGCGTATGCAGAAATCTCGATGTTGTTGATCTTCTTGTTGGCAGCTTCGTTGATGTTCTTAACTTCTTCGTTGAATGCTTTAGCAGTCTTCAATTCGCTTGCACGAACGTTAGCCTGTTGAATCAAGAACATGATGTTTGCATCATATTTTTCTTTGATGATACGTTGGAAAGCGTCGTCACCGTTAGCGGGGTTAGCGCTGCCCAAAGTCTGGCCGATTAATTCGGAAGTAGAGATAACACCATCAGCTACTTTAACAGCAGGGATAGTAACTTCTTTTTTTCCGACTTTAGCTTTGAATTCCAGGTACAGCTCGGATTTAGCCATTTCAGGAACATAGTCGAAAGAAGTTTTCATTGTGTAGCTACCACCAGCTTTGTAAGAGATAGTCTGGTCGTTGCCTTCAACTTTTTCGCCTTGGAATACGGCTGGTTGACCTTTAGCTTCGCCGCCTTCCCATCTCAAAACCGGAGTTACTTCTACTACGGCTTTTTTCTTGAAATACTTTTCAGGGAATTTACCGTTAATTGTAGCGGGTACCTTACCGCCTACGGCTTCCAATACTTGCGGAGTCACTGTGAAATAGTCAGAAGACAGTTCACCCATTTTGCTGCTGCATGATGTCAATACAGCAACAAGTGCCACTAACAAAGGCAGATACAATTTTTTAGTCATTTTAGATATAAATTAATTGTTTGTAATTGAAATTTGTCCATTCACAATTAGTTGCTATACTCCTATATATATAGCTTTGCAAAGATATTAATTCTCTTGGCAATTTGTTAATACTCCTATCACATTTATTATAATTTAATAAATTCCGCGTTCTTTTCGGTATTTAATGTTACGCGGATGGTGTTCGATAATTTCACTCCGGAGCATGTTTCGGTCGATATGTGTATAGATTTCTGTGGTGGCAATGGACTCATGCCCCAGCATGCATTGAATGGCTCGTAGGTTGGCGCCGCCTTCCAGCAGGTGGGTGGCAAAGGAGTGGCGGAATGTGTGCGGGCTGATGTTTTTGGTGATACCGGTTTTCTCTGCCAGCTCTTTAATCATGTGAAACACCATGATGCGGGAGATGTTGTTTCCCCATCGTGCCAGAAATACGTAGTCTTCATAACCTTTTTTGATTTTTCCCAGGTTGCGGTCTGTGAGCCAATATTTTATTTCCTTGATTGCGCGTGGTGAAATAGGGACTAAGCGCTGCTTGCTGCCTTTGCCTTCCACTTTAATGAATCCTTCTTCAAAGTAGAGGTCGGAGAGTTTCAGGTTGCACAACTCCGAGACACGCAGCCCGCAACTGTACAGTGTCTCCAGAATGGCCCGGTTGCGTTGTCCTTCCTTCTTGTCCATGTCTACGGCAGAGATGATTCTGTCAATTTCTTCTACGGTGAGTACTTCCGGAATCTTGAAGCCTATTTTGGGGCCTTCCAACAACTCGCTTGGATCGGTTTCCAAATAGTCGGCAACGGTAAGGAAGTGGAAAAAGGATTTGATGCCGGAGAGTATGCGGGCTTGCGAACGGGGATGGATGCCGATGTCGTGGAGGCCTGCTGCAAAACGTTGCAAATCATCCGGCGTAACGTTGCCCACCTCTAGATTCTCTCCCACCAGAAAGTGCAGAAGTTTCTGTAAGTCCGTCATATAGGCGTCGAATGTGTTGGGCGCAAGCGATTTTTCCAGTTTGAGATATTGTTGGTACTTCCTGATTATCAACGCTTGTTTTTCCTTATTCGTTAATTTCTCTTTTACTTTCATTACTTTTTCGTATCTTTGCACCTTGAAAGAATGTTCTCTGTGGACAAAGGTATAAAAAATTGTGTTATGAGGATACAAATTATTAACGGCCCCAATATAAATCTGTTGGGAAAACGTGAACCTTCCATTTATGGCAGTGTTACTTTTGAAGACTGTCTTGCTGGGCTCCGTAAAAGGTATGTAGATGTACAGATAGACTATTTCCAATCCAACATCGAAGGAGAGTTGATAGACAAGGTACAACAAGTCGGTTTTGATGTAGATGGTATTATTTTGAATGCGGGTGCTTACACCCATACTTCCATTGCTCTGCAAGATGCGATTCGGGCAGTTACTTCCCCGGTGGTTGAGGTTCATATCTCTAATGTACATTCCCGTGAGGCATTTCGTCACGTATCCATGATAGCTTGTGCTTGTCGGGGTGTTATTTGCGGCTTTGGATTGGATTCTTACCGTCTGGCATTGGAAGCGTTGCTGGAATCAAAAAATTAAATTAAGAATTATCAATTGTGAATGCAGGATAAAGAAATACCACAGGTAATCCATAATTCTTCGCTCATAATTCATCATTAATAAATATAGGTATAAGATTATGCTATTAAAACAGACAAAAATCGTTGCAACGATTTCCGACCAGCGTTGCGATGTTGATTTTATAAAACAGTTGTTCGATGCTGGTTTGAATGTAGTACGTATGAATACGGCCCATGCCGGCCGTGAAGGCTTTGAAAAATTGATAGCCAACGTGCGTACCGTTTCCAACCGTATCGCAATTCTTATGGATACGAAAGGTCCGGAAGTGCGTACTACTGTCCTTGCCGAGCCTATTCCTTTTAAAGTAGGAGACCGTGTAAAAGTCGTAGGCAATCCCGAATTGCAAACAACCCGCGAATGTATTTCCGTTTCTTATCCTAATTTTGTAAACGACCTGAATGTCGGTGGACATATTCTTATAGACGATGGTGATTTGGAACTGGTTGTTATAGAAAAGAATGCAGACTATCTCCTCTGTGAAGTGCAGAATGAAGCTACTTTGGGCAATCGTAAAAGTGTTAATGTGCCGGGTGTACGTATTAATCTACCCTCATTGACAGAAAAAGACCGTAACAATATCCTCTACGCTATCGAGAAAGATATTGATTTCATAGCGCATTCTTTCGTGCGCAACAGACAAGACATTCTTGATATAAAAGCTATCCTCGATGCACACAATAGTGACATCAGAATTATTGCTAAAATTGAGAACCAAGAAGGAGTAGATAATATTGATGAGATTCTTGAAGTAGCTGACGGTGTTATGGTAGCTCGTGGTGACTTGGGTATTGAAGTTCCGCAGGAACGTATTCCGGGTATTCAGCGTTTGTTGATTCGCAAATGCATTTTGGCTAAGAAGCCGGTAATTGTTGCTACACAGATGCTCCATACCATGATTTCCAATCCGCGTCCTACTCGTGCGGAGGTTACGGACATTGCCAATGCTATCTATTACCGTACGGATGCTTTGATGTTAAGTGGAGAAACAGCTTATGGTAAATATCCGGTTGAAGCGGTTAAGACTATGACGAAAGTTGCTGCCCAAGCAGAAAAGGATAAACTTGCGGATAATGACATCCGTATCCCTCTGGATGAAAACGGAAACGATGTAACGGCTTTCCTTGCCAAGCAAGCAGTAAAGGCTACTACGAAATTAAAGATTCGTGCTATTATTACAGACAGTTATAGTGGTCGCACAGCTCGCAACCTTGCTGCTTTCCGTGGTAAATACCCGGTACTTGCTATTTGCTACAAAGAAAAGACAATGCGTCACTTGGCTCTGTCATATGGTGTGGAAGCTATTTATATGCCCGAACTTGCCAACGGACAAGAATATTACTTTGCTGCGCTCCGCCGTTTGCTTCAGGAAGGTCGTTTGCAACCTACCGATATGGTAGGTTATTTGAGTAGCGGTAAGGCTGGTACACAGACTTCTTTCCTTGAAATCAATGTGGTAGAAGATGCCTTGAAACACGCTCAAGATAGTGTATTGCCAAACAGTAACAGATACTTGTAAAAATATAAATTGAGAATTGGAAATTAAAAAATAAATGTTTGTTAGCGGACTATCATCTTTTAATTTTCAATTCTCAATTTCCAGCTTATATGACATTAGACGAATACATCTTGCAGCACATCGATGATGAAGGCGACTATCTGAAAGCCCTCTACCGTGATACGCATCTTAAGTTGCTCTATCCCCGTATGGCTTCGGGGCATTTGCAAGGGCGTATGCTCAAGATGTTTGTTAAGATGATACGTCCTCGGCAGATACTGGAGATTGGAACATATAGCGGATATTCCGCGCTTTGCATGGCAGAGGGATTGACGGAGGGTGGAATGTTGCATACTTTTGAAATTAATGATGAACAGGAAGACTTTACCCGTCCCTGGCTGGAGAATTCACCTTATGCTGATAAAATAAAGTTTTATATAGGTAATGCGTTGGAACTTGTTCCCCAATTGAATATAACTTTCGATCTTGCTTTCATCGACGGTGACAAGCGCCGTTACGTCGATTATTATGAAATGGTATTGAAATGCCTTTCTGAGGGCGGTTATATTATTGCCGACAATACCTTGTGGGACGGTCATGTCCTCGAAGAACATCCGCATCGTACGGACTTGCAGACAATTGGTATAAAAGCTTTCAATAATTTGGTTGCCGAAGATAACCGTGTAGAAAAAGTAATCCTTCCGTTACGGGACGGGCTGACGATTATCCGTAAGAAATCATGAGTCTGTACATTACAGAACGCGTGGTATTTCTATTTTTTAAGTAACCGTTTGCTCAAGTACCTCACCGGATACCATACTGAAAGGAATCCTACGGTAATAACCGTAATAAATACCACTATAATGTCTGTTGCGTGCACGCTTACCGGATAGGCATCCACTACAAAGTTTCCGTTACCTCCTCCTAAAGATATAAGTCCGAAATGTTGTTGCAGAAAGCATAGTAATAATCCTAAGATAATTCCGGCTATTGCTCCAAAGACGGAAATCAATCGCCCTTCGAAAAGGAAGATACGGGCTATCAATCGGTCGTCGGCACCCAAATTACGCAATGTCTCCGCATCTTCGCGTTTGTCCAGTATCAGCATGGATAGCGAGCCTATGACGTTGAAGCAGGCAATTGTGAGGATAAAGGTAAGAAATAGATATGAGATGAGTTTTTCAATCTCCATGATTCGAAATACATCTGCTTGTTGTTCGTAACGGTTTTGCACTACAAAACGGTCACCCAAGATACGTTCCATTTTCTTTTGTACGGTGTTGGTATTGCTTCCCGCTTTTAGTTTTAGTTCGATAGCGGAAACTTCCGTATCGTAATTAAAAAGCCGTCGTGCGAAGCTCAGCGATGTAAGAACATAGCGTGAATCGTATTTTTGCTGGTTGACGACAAATACCGCTCCCGGCGAAAACAGATAATCTTGGTTGAAAGCAGCCGATGGGTTGGCAATATTTACACGTACATTCCTCTTAGGGGCATACACCCGCAACGGGTCGACAAACTGAATCCCGGTACCGAGCTCGGAGACCAGTTCCACTCCCATAAAACCATAGTCCACAACGGAATCGTTCAGTATAAATTCTCCCGTACCGTACAATAGGCTGTCTATAGACGTCAGTTGCTCGAAGTTATCTTCCACGCCTTTGATAACTGCCATTGCCTGACGGTCTTTGTATTGTATCATTGCGTTCTCTTCCAGCGTTTCTGTCCAAATGTCTATTTCGGGTAGGGCGCGTACTTGCTGTATATGTGATTCGAGCGGATCAAAGACCTTCCCTTCCCGAACGGTAATTTTCAGTTCTGGATCGAAAGCCGTAAAGAATCCTGCCACCATATCCTGAAAGCCGTTGAATACGGACAGCGTACATACTAACGCCAATGTAGCCAAAGCTACTCCACATACCGAAATGCCGGATATAATGTTGATTGCATTATGCTTCTTCTTAGAGAAGAGGTAGCGGCGGGCTATGAAGAAGGGAAGGTTCATGTGTAGTCGTTAACTGCTAATCGGCTATTTCAGCAATTCGTCAATTCTTTCCAGATAGTCCAGTGAATCGTCTACAAAGAATTTCAGTTCGGGAATGATACGTAGCTGGTGACGTACGCGAGTACCCAATTCAAAGCGGATAGACTTCATATTCGCATTGATATTCTTGATGATTTCATCACTCTTCTCTGAGGGGAAGATACTGAGGTAGGCGCGTGCTACACTCATATCGGGACTGATGCGTACGGCGCTCACTGAAATCAGTATACCGGGCATTGATTTGGTCTGCAATAAGAAGATGTCGCTCAGCTCTTTTTGTAGCAGGCGGGCTATTTTATTCTGTCTGGTAGTTTCCATACTATATAGCTTTTTTTGATTTGAAAAGCAAAGTTACTGAAATATATCGTTCTGCCGGTGATTTATACCATATTTTTTCATTCTTTTCCTTATAGCAGAATTTGATTTATTACGTTAGTATGATTATCTTTTCATCTATACGGCATTCACTTTTGTTACGGAGAAAATAGGGTGTTGGTTACTGTCAACAGGTCTGTTTACTATTGTCAACGGATTGAGTGACTACTGTCAACAGAGCTGTTGACAGTAACCAATAGCCTGTTTTCTTCATAACAAAAATAATTTTCCTTATAGCAAAACCTCGTTTCTCCCTGTGCTGCTTCTTTATAAGCTACAGGGAAAAACGAGGTTTGCGCATCTCTTTCTCTTTCGGAAGATGTGTGTGGGTGTTGCCGCTCTTAGTTTTATGCAGTCTTCTTGCGTGCCATCAGCGCGATTGCCGCAACTCCGATAACCAGCAACGCCAATGCTCCGTAGGCAATTCCTTCTGTTGCGTGCAGGCTTTTCGGGTCAAAGCGCATTTCAATTGTATGTTTGCCGGCAGGGACATACATGGTACGCAATATATAGTTCGCACGTCCCAACTCGGCGGGTTCTCCGTCGATAGTTACTTGCCAACCGTCCGGGTAGTAAATCTCGGAGAATACAGCAATGCCGTTTCCCGGATTTTCTGTTTCGTAAACCAGATGGTTCGGTTTATAGCTCGTCAGACGAATAGTAGAGAGACTGTCTTTACAAGCATCGGTTGTCCCTTTTAGTAGCTCCTTGAAACGGACGTCAACAATGGCAGTTTCGGTGGGAAGAACGGACTTGAGTGCATCAATTTCCTGATTGGCATTGTCTACATATTGTACGTTCTTTACAAACCAAGCGTTGCCGTTGGCATAAGGGTTGAGGACGGGAACAGTCTGCCCTTGCTGTCCGGCGGGGAAGATGAAATATTTTGTATTCAGCATATTCAGTACGCGGAATTTGGTAGCGTCCACACTGTCCATTTCTCCTCCTGCGGCGGCTATTGCTTGATAGGCTGCCTGCATTTCGGGAGAGATATGGCGTTCTATCATCTCTTGGTAGCGGCGCAGCTTGGCGGCGTGGTATCCGCCGACACTTTTGTGCCAATAGGCGGTGTTGTTTTCGTTAAAAGTATTAGTGGCAAAGTTCAGTACACGATAATCGGGTGTGGTGTCTTGCAGGATTAATTCATCGGTCTTGCTTTGGCTGAAAGTCTCGGTCTGTGTGGAACGAGGTACAAACTGGTCATCGTAAAGGTAGCGTTTGTTTACTGTCCACATATCGATGAGGCAGAGTAGAGTGATACCTGCAACAGTGAAGCTTTTGCGCAATTTCCCGGTGGAGTATAACAGCAGTATGGCGCAGCCGATACTGATAATGATGAAGCTGCGCAGTGCATCGGAACTGACAAGCGCGGCACGCATTTCGGAAAGGTTGGCAAGGATGCCGGAGAGTTCTTCGGCAGGTATCATTTTTTGGTCGACTGCATTTTGCAACATTTGTGCCTCTTGCGCCGGCACAAAAGCGGAACTGAACATTCCCGGCGAGACTGTGAGCAATAAGGCTATGCCGGCTGTGAGGAGCAGACTGATACCTGTTGCTCTTTTGTCTTTCTTGATAATTGCAGGTTCTTCAAGTACACGTTTCAGGGCAAAGATGGCCAGCAGCGGAATAGTGAACTCGGCAATTACGAGGATGGAAGATACGGCGCGGAACTTGCTGTACATCGGTACATAGTCGATGAAAAAGTCGGTAAGCGGCATGAAATTCTTACCCCATGCCAATACAATGGAAAAGAATGTGGCACCTATCAATGCCCATTTCAAAGGGCCTTTTACGATGAAACAGCCCAGTATGAAAAGGAAGAGTACGAATGCACCCACGTATACAGGGCCTGAGGTCATGGGCTGGTCACCAAAGTATTGGGTCAGTTGGCTGTACAGCCCGCTGTACATGGGATTTGCTTTTTCCATAGCCGTCCTGTTTTCGCTGAGGGGGACGGATGCGCCACCTTTGAAGTTGGGTACGAGTAGGGTAAGCGTCTCACCGATACCGTAGCTCCATTGTGTGATATAGTCGCGGTCCAGCCCGCTACTGGTTTGTTTGGCTGCATCGCCGGTCTGTACCAGTTCGCTTTTGCCGCGCATGGTTTCCTTGCTGTATGTATAGGTATGGTAGAGGTTGGAAAGGTTGGCGGCAACGCCGATGAGGGCGGCAACGAACAGCACAGCGCTTGCTTTGAAGAATTTGGACAGTGTCTTGTTGCGCCAGGCGTCTTCAAAGTATGCTCCTACGATGAACAGGATGACGAACAAGAAGTAGTAGGACATCTGCACGTGGTTTGACATGATTTGCAAGGCTATGAAAAAGGCCGTCAGGATGCCTCCTGCCAATAGCTTACCCCGGTAGGCAAGCACAATACCCGCTATTGTGGGCGGGATATAGGCGAGGGTGATGAACTTCCAGATATGTCCGGCTGAAATCAGAATGAAAAAATAGGATGAGAACGCCCACATGATGCCCCCTAAGCCTGCCAACCATACCGGCATACCGAATACGCGCAATAGTATGTAGAAGCCCAGCATCAATATAAATGTCAGGTTGACGTATGTAGGCAGGAAAAGCTGGTATACTTTCTGTGTCCATTTCAAAGGCGTGGTAGAGTCGTAGGACGGTGCTATCTGATAGGTTGGCATCCCTCCGAAGATAGAATTTGTCCAGCGGGTATGCTCCCCTGTCTGATTGTAGAACTGTGCGGTTTCTTGTCCGGCTCCGGCCCCGGCAGCAGTGTCGTGCTGGAACAGGATGCGTCCTTCTATATCCGCCGGAAAAAAGTAGGCGAAAGAAATCAGGGCGAATGCCAGAATGGCAATCAAGTCTGGAAGAGTTTTCTTTATCATTTTGCAGGGTTTATGTGGGGGAGTTAAAAGGGTTAAGGAGTTAACTCCCTTAACTCCTAATCTGAATTTCAGCGGCAAACTTATACATAAATATTGATTTATGCATAAGTTGAATAGATAAATCTGCTGAAATATCGTACCTTTGCCCTCCCGAAAATCATAATTCATAAATCAGTAAGTATGACGATAGGTGTTATCAGTGCAATGGATAGCGAACACTGCCAGTTGGTGGAGCGTTTGAAGGAGAAGAAAGTGACGAGTGACGGTAACTTCCGCTATGTGGAGGGGATACTCGGCAGTAACCGTGTGATACTTACGCAGTGCGGCATCGGCAAGGTGAGCGCGGCGGCGGGTAGTGCGGAGTTAATACGCCGTTTTGCTCCGGACTGTGTTGTCAGCACCGGTGTGGCGGGCGGTATTGATGCTTGTCTTAAGGTGACGGATGTAGTGGTGAGTGAATATCTGGTGTACCACGATGTATGGTGTGGCGAGGGCAATGAGTATGGTCAGGTGCAGGGTTTTCCCGCCGTGTACAAGGGCTGCGCTTCTCTGTTGAAATATGCTTTGTCTCTGAACGGTGCCGGGTTGGAAAGCCGCATTCATAGCGGACTGGTTTGTACCGGTGACCGGTTTATTACCAACCGTACCGAACTGGATGCCATCAAAGAACATTTTCCGTCCGGGCTTGCGGTGGATATGGAGTCCGCCGCCATTGCACAGACCTGTTATCTGTACAATATCCCTTTCCTCAGCTTTCGCATTATCAGTGACACACCGGGCGTGGACGACCATTCGTCGCAATATGCGGATTTTTGGGGAACAATGGCAGAACGTTCCTTCCTTACGACATGGACTTTTCTGTCCACCCTGCCCGATAGCTTATAAATCATAAATTATAAATCATAAATCATGAAGAAGATTCCCAGCTTTACTATTGACCACATTCGTTTGTTACGCGGTATTTACGTATCACGTAAGGATGAAGTGAACGGAGAGGTTATTACAACTTTCGATATCCGTATGAAAGAACCCAATCGCGAACCGGCTTTGGGTCAGGGTGCCCTGCACACTATCGAGCATTTGGCTGCTACTTATTTGCGTAATGAACCGCAATGGCAGGACAAGATTATCTATTGGGGGCCTATGGGATGCCTTACCGGCAATTATCTGTTGATGAAGGGTGACTTGCAACCGCAAGACATCGTGCCTCTGATGCAGGACACTTTCCGCTTTGTTGCCGAATATGAAGGCGAAGTACCCGGTGCAGCTCCGCAAGATTGCGGCAACTATTTGCTCCACGATTTGCCAATGGCAAAATGGGAGTCTGCCAAATATTTGCATGAGGTATTGGAACGGATGACGGCAGAGAATATGTCTTATCCTGAAAAATAAACATACAGGCAGTTTTAGGTAGTATCAAAACGGATTTAAGCTATCATCCTGTCATTCAGAACGAAGTGAAGAATCTCTTCTCCTTACATATGAGAAAGGAGATTCTTCGTCGTAAGCTCCTCTGAATGACAGAATGATAGCTTAAATCCGTTTTGATACTACCTAAACGATTTCTATCCCTTGCTCCTTGCAAAGCTGCAATCCCAAGTCTTTCAGCTTGAATTTCTGTATTTTGCCGCTTCCTGTCATTGGGAACTCTTTTACGAAGAAAATATATTTAGGAATCTTATATCGGGAAATCTTGCCGATGCAGAAGTCGCGTACATCCGACTCGTGCAAGTCGGCTCCTTCATGCTGGATAATGAACGCGCCAACGGCTTCGCCATACTTCTTGGAAGGGATGCCGGCTACTTGCACATCCTTGACACCCTCTAATTGGTAGAGGAACTCCTCGATTTCACGCGGATAAATGTTTTCGCCACCGCGGATAATCATATCTTTGATGCGTCCGGTAATTCGGTAGTTGCCGTCCTCATCTTTTACGCCCAAGTCTCCGGAGTGCAGGAAGCCGTTCTTGTCGATAACTTCGGCTGTGGCTTGCGGGTTTTTATAGTAGCCTTTCATGGTATTGTAGCCGCGATTGCACATTTCACCTTGTACACCTACCGGACATTCCTCACCGGTTTCCGGGTCGATAACTTTTACTTCGGTATGCTCAAAGTCGCGTCCCACGGTATTGCAACGTACATCGAACGAATCGTCAATTCGTGTGGCGGTCATGCCGGGAGCCGCTTCCGTAAGGCCATAAACGCTGGTCACTTTCATGTACATTTTCTCTTCCACCTGTTTCATCAGTTCAACAGGGCAGAGAGAGCCTGCCATAATACCTGTACGCAGGCTGGACATATCAAACAAATCGAACATCGGGTGGTTCAGTTCGGCTATGAACATGGTAGGTACTCCATAGAGTGCGGTACACCGTTCCTTGTGAATGGAAGCAAGAACTACAAGCGGGTTGAAGCGTTCCACCATTACTTCCGTACATCCGTGGGTCAGGCAGTTCATTGTGGCAAGTACCACTCCGAAACAGTGGAATAAAGGTACGCAGACGCATAGTTTGTCGTCGGAGGTGAACTTCATGTGTTCTCCGGTGAGGTAACCGTTGTTGGCAATGTTGTAGTGGGTAAGCATTACGCCTTTCGGGAATCCGGTGGTACCTGAAGTATATTGCATATTCACAACGTCGTGGCAGGTGACTTGGCTTTTAAGTTCTTCCAGACGTGTGTCTTCTACATTATCGCCTAAAAGCAGAATCTCGGAGGTGTTGTACATTCCCCTGTGCTTTTCCTGTCCTACGTAGATTACATTTTTCATGTAGGGAAAGCGTTCGCTCTTCAGATGTCCGCGCTGGCAGGTCTTCAGTTCGGGTAGCATGGTGTAGGTCATCTGCACGAAGTCACTGTCCTTCTCGCCATTGACGATGCAGAGTGTGTGCATATCCGAGTTCTCGCACAAGTACTCCAGTTCGGCTTGTTTGTAGTTGGTGTTTACCGTTACATAGACGGCGCCTATTTTGGCGCAGGCATACAGCAGCGTCAGCCAGTCCGGCACATTTGCCGCCCAGATGCCGACGTGTGTTCCCCGTTCCACGCCGATGGCGATAAGTCCTTTTGCCATGTCGTCTACCCTGTGGTTGAATTGGCTCCAAGTGAAGCGCAAATTACGGTCGGAATAAACAATATATTCTTTGTCTGGTGTAGTTTCGGCCCAATGCTCCAGCCATTGGCCAAGCGTTCTTTCGTATAACATAGTAGAGTTGAAGCTTTCAGCTATTTAAATCGGTGTATAAATCACTGCCAGTATTTTGGCTGCCTGTCCCTCGTAGGCGTGTACATGGTGCGGTACAATGGAATCGTAGTAGATGCTGTCTCCTTCTTCAAGAAGATAGGTGTTCTTGCCATAGCTGATTTCCATAGTTCCTTCCATAACCATGATAAATTCTTCGCCTTCGTGTGATGAAAGTACGAAGTCGCTGTCGTTCGTAGGGGCTACGTCGATGATGAACGGCTCCATGTGGCGGTCGGCCTTGGATTTGGAAAGGGAATGGTATTCCATGTGCTTGCGTGAGTGGATGGCATTGTTGGAGAAGCTGATGCTGTCCTTTGCTTCCGACTTACGGCATACCACAGGACCGTTTTCGTCTTGGTCGTCAAGGAAGGTTCCGAGACGTACGCCCAGTACACGGGCTATCTTGATAAGCGGTGCCAGCGAAGGCAAGTCAATATTGTTTTCAATGCGTTCAATCTGTTCGATGGCAAGTCCCGAACGTTGCGCCAACTCTTCCATGCTGATGGATTGGCTTTCGCGGAGTGACTTAATCTTTTCTCCTACAATCTTACTTGTATCCATAATTTGATAGTATTTTCAGTCTAAAAGGTTATGATTAATAACTGTAAGCTGCAAAAATAAGATATTCTTTTACTTGGTGCAACATTATGTGGCGAAAAGTTTGCTTATAGTTTTAGTAAGTTCTGTATAAGGTGGGTTTAGTTGCTTTTATTGTTATTTGGCTTTCAATATCTACCAAAATAGAGACTGTGTTTTTTGAGTAATAAAATAGATTTGATATTTTTGTATGAGAATAAAGATTGTTTAAGTATGGTATATATTGAGACTCCCCGCTTACTATTGCGTGACTGGAAAGAAGGAGACTTCATCTCTTTTGCAGAGATGAACAAGAGTCCGGCAGTGATGGAATTCTTTCTACATCCTTTATCTGAGGAAGAATCCCGTAGTCTTTTTGACACTGTCAGGGATGAGTTTCTTTGGTATGGCTATGGAGCATATCTTGTCGAGCAGAAATCGGATGGAGCTTTTGTGGGCTTCACAGGTTTCCACAACTTTGCTTTTGATGTAGACTTTGCTCCGGGTATTGAAATCCTTTGGCGACTGAAGCAGGAGTATTGGGGGCAGGGATATGCCACTGAAGCGGCAAAGGCATGTTTAATCTATGCAAAGGAGCATCTTCCATTTTCTACAGTCTACTCCTTTACTTCGTTGCTCAATAAACGTTCGCAGCGTGTGATGCAGAAAATAGGAATGATGCCGGAGAAGACTTTTCAGCATCCGTCCGTAGTCGACGGGCACTCGCTGAAAAAGCATATACTCTATAAGTCTTTGTTGTAACCCCTTGTATAAAAGCAAAGCGGGGAAGCCTCCATTAGAAGACTTCCCCGCTTTAATAAGTTTACCGCAAGTAAATTACTTACGCAAGCCGAGTTCCTGAACAATAGCACGATATCTGTTGATGTCGCGGTCTTTCAGGTAGTTCAACAGCGCACGGCGCTTACCTACCAACATTGTCAAGGCTCTTTCTGTACTATAATCTTTTCTGTTGAGCTTCATGTGCTCAGTCAGGTGAGCAATACGGTATGAAAACAAAGCTATCTGGGCCTCAGCTGAGCCAGTATCAGAGTTAGACTTTCCGTATTTGCCGAAGATTTCTTGCTTTTTAGCAGCGTCTAAATACATAATGTTTAATTAAAAAGTTGATAATTCTTTTCTCTTTCGAGCGTGCAAAGATAGATATTATCTTTTATATTGCAATGATATTCAGCAAAAAAATCTTTTCTCTGTGATGTATATACTGTAAAATTCGTACCTTTGCAGCCAAATAATAGGTATTGTATGCAAAATATTAGAAACATTGCAATTATTGCCCATGTAGACCATGGAAAAACGACACTTGTCGATAAGATGCTTCTGGCAGGAAATCTCTTCCGCAGCAACCAGAGCACAGGTGAATTAATGTTGGATAACAATGATTTGGAACGTGAACGAGGGATAACAATCCTTTCCAAGAACGTTTCTATCAGCTATAAAGACACGAAGATTAATATTATTGATACTCCGGGGCACAGCGATTTCGGTGGTGAGGTGGAACGTGTATTGAATATGGCAGACGGATGTATCCTGTTGGTGGATGCCTTTGAAGGTCCGATGCCGCAAACCCGTTTTGTGTTGCAGAAAGCTTTGCAGATTGGTTTGAAGCCTATCGTTGTTGTCAACAAGGTGGACAAGCCCAACTGCCGTCCCGAAGAGGTTTATGAGATGGTATTCGATTTGATGTTCAGCCTGGAAGCTACGGAAGACCAATTGGACTTCCCCGTTATCTACGGTTCGGCAAAGAACAACTGGATGAGTACAGACTGGCAGCAACCGACAGACAACATCTATGCGTTGCTGGACTGCATTCTGGAAAACATTCCGGCTCCTACACAGTTGGAAGGTACGCCGCAGATGCTCGTTACTTCACTGGATTACTCCTCTTATACGGGCCGTATTGCCGTAGGTCGTGTACACCGCGGTACTTTAAGGGAGGGCATGAACGTGTCTTTGGCTAAGCGTGACGGCTCAATTGTCAAGTCGAAGATTAAAGAACTGCACACCTTTGAAGGTATGGGCCGTGTGAAGGTTGCGGAAGTTTCTTCCGGTGACATCTGCGCGCTGGTAGGTATCGAAGGGTTTGAAATCGGAGATACGATTTGCGATTATGAGAACCCCGAAGCATTGCCGCCTATCGCCATTGACGAGCCGACCATGAGTATGTTGTTTACTATCAACGACTCTCCGTTCTTCGGCAAGGAAGGCAAGTTCGTTACTTCCCGTCACATTCACGACCGCTTGATGAAAGAGTTGGATAAGAACCTTGCACTCCGCGTACGCAAGAGTGAGGAAGATGGAAAATGGGTGGTTTCCGGTCGTGGCGTGCTTCACCTTTCCGTATTGATTGAGACAATGCGTCGCGAGGGATATGAATTGCAGGTCGGACAACCGCAGGTAATCTTCAAGGAGATAGACGGCGTGAAGAACGAGCCTATCGAGGAGCTTACAGTCAACGTTCCCGAAGAATATGCCAGCAAGATTATCGATATGGTAACCCGCCGTAAAGGTGAGATGGTGAAAATGGAAAGTGCCGGTGAACGTGTGAATCTTGAGTTCAATATGCCGTCACGCGGTATCATCGGTCTGCGTACAAATGTGCTGACGGCTTCTGCCGGAGAGGCTATCATGGCGCACCGTTTTAAGGAATACCAACCCTATAAGGGCGAAATCGAACGCCGTACCAATGGTTCTATCATTGCCATGGAGTCGGGTACGGCTTTTGCTTATGCCATCGATAAGTTGCAGGACCGCGGTAAGTTCTTTATTTTCCCGCAGGAAGATGTGTATGCCGGACAAGTTGTAGGCGAGCACTCTCACGATAATGACCTTGTAGTGAATGTAACCAAATCCAAGAAACTGACCAATATGCGTGCTTCCGGTTCTGACGAAAAGGCTCGTCTGATTCCGCCCGTGCAGTTCTCTTTGGAAGAAGCGCTGGAATACATCAAGGAAGACGAATACGTGGAAGTCACTCCCAAGTCCATGCGTATGCGTAAGGTTATCTTGGACGAAACAGAGCGTAAGCGCGCCAATAAGAACTGATTATACAGTTTTAGTTGTTATATATAGAAAGGAGTGCTTCACCGAAAGGTGGGGCACTCCTTGTATTATCACTCTATGTATTTCACTTTGGCCGCATTTCTTGGTTTGGCGGCAGGCGCTTCGTCCGGATAGCCGAAAGCGATGCAATAGAGCAATTTGTAGCCTTCGGGAAGCTCCAGCTTTTTAAGGTATTCTGCAGCTTCGGGCGTATCGACCATAAAGCGTGTGGGACTTGCCAGACAGCAGGAACCTATTCCCATAGACCAGGCAGCCAATATCATGTTTTCACCCAGCAGGCCGCAATCTATTTGTGAACAGTCATAGGAAGTGTCATTCCCAATGAATACTACCGTAGGAGCATTGCGGAACATATTCTTGAAGTCAGGGTCTTCTGCCGCTTTCGGATTCTTCTGTTTGAAAATTTCGCTCACTCCGTTCAGGAATTCCGGGTTGTCCACCACACGTACTGCCCAAGATTGTTTGTTCTGTCCGTTGGGGGCGTTGATGCCGCAATCTAAAATAACTTTCATCGTATCTCGATTCACCGCTTCCGGTTTGTACTTGCGGATGCTGCGGCGCGACATAATCGTTTCGATTACCGCTTCCGAATTGCTCTTTTCCGTAACTGTGCTTTCATTCCCTTTCTGTACCTGCGGTCCGCATCCGGACAGCATCAATAGGCTTGCGCCTAACAGCATTAACTTTAAACTCTTCATACTCTGTGCTATATTAGTGATTCGCTTCTTCGCAAATCTAACAAAAAAAGCGGCTTCCGAAAACGGAAGCCGCCTTAAAAATATGTAATCCGGTTTTATTAGAGTTTCGGACCGGCAGCAACCAAAGCCTTACCGGCTTCGTTACCTGTGAACTTAGCGAAGTTCTTGATGAAGCGTCCTGCCAAGTCTTTTGCTTTTTCTTCCCACTTGCAAGCACATTCGTAAGTGTCGCGAGGATCAAGAATCTTCGGATCAACACCCGGCAATTCTGTCGGAACAACGAAGTCGAAGTAAGGAATGACTTTTGTCGGAGCCTTGTCGATAGAACCGTCAAGGATAGCGTCGATGATACCACGAGTATCTTTGATAGAGATACGCTTGCCGCTACCGTTCCAACCGGTGTTAACCAAGTAAGCCTTAGCGCCAACCTTGTTCATCTTCTTAACCAATTCTTCTGCATATTTAGTAGGATGCAAGCTCAAGAAAGCAGCACCGAAGCAAGCAGAGAATGTCGGAGTCGGTTCAGTGATACCGCGTTCTGTACCTGCCAACTTAGCAGTGAAACCAGACAGGAAGTAGTACTGAGCTTGTTCCGGGTTCAGGATAGATACCGGAGGCAATACACCGAAGGCATCAGCAGACAGGAAGATTACCTGATGAGCGTGAGGACCTTTGGATACCGGCTTAACGATGTTGTTGATGTGATAGATAGGATAAGAAACACGAGTGTTTTCAGTTGTACTCTTATCAGCGAAGTCAATCTTACCGTTAGCGTCAACAGTTACGTTTTCCAACAGAGCGTCACGCTTGATAGCGTTGTAGATATCGGGCTCGCTATCTTTGTCAAGGTTGATAACCTTAGCGTAGCAACCACCTTCGTAGTTGAATACACCTTCGTCATCCCATCCGTGTTCGTCATCACCGATCAACAAACGTTTCGGGTCAGTAGACAAAGTAGTCTTACCTGTACCTGACAGACCGAAGAAGATAGCTGAGCTCTTGCCTTCTTTATCAGTGTTAGCAGAGCAGTGCATAGAAGCCATACCGTTCAAAGGCAATAAGTAGTTCATGTAAGAGAACATACCTTTCTTCATTTCACCACCGTACCAAGTATTCAGGATAACCTGGATCTTTTCAGTCAAGTTGAATACAACTGCAGTTTCCGAGTTCAAGCCCAGTTCTTTGTAGTTTTCAACTTTAGCTTTAGAAGCGTTCATGATAACGAAATCAGGTTCACCGAAGTTAGCCAATTCTTCAGCTGTCGGACGGATGAACATGTTTGTTACGAAGTGAGCTTGCCATGCTACTTCCATGATGAAGCGCAGTTTCAAGCGAGAGTTTTCGTTAGCTCCGCAGAAAGCGTCAACAACGAACAGTCTTTTGTTAGAAAGTTCTTTAGTTGCCAAATCTTTCACAGCTGCCCAGCATTTAGCGTCAACTGGTTTGTTGTCGTTTTTGTATTCTTCAGAAGTCCACCATACTGTATTTTCGCTGGTTTCGTCTTTTACGAAGAATTTATCTTTAGGAGAACGTCCTGTATAAACGCCAGTCATTACGTTTACAGCGCCCATGTTAGTTACCTGGCCTTTTTCAAAACCTTCCAAACCTGGTTTTGTTTCTTCAGCGAACAAAACGTCATAAGACGGATTGTGCACAATCTCGGTCACACCTGTGATACCGTACTTGCTTAAATCTAAATTTGCCATTTTTTTTGAATTAATTAAAATTGGTATTTCGTTTTATTATCTCTTTTCACCTGAACATGAGGAGCTTTGGGTGCCTCCTTGTAAATCCGGGTACAAAAGTAATACTTTCTTTGAAAAGGAAGAAGGGATTAGAGAAATTTTTCCCTAATTGAATCTCTTTTATAAATTCCTAACAATATCTGCAAACTGAATATTGCAATTTGAAAGATTATCGTTTACTTTGCAAGCCAGAACGTTCTCAATACGATGAAAATGAGATTAAATTATGATTAAACTATAATATGAAAGTAATTGATTTTAGCCAAACAAATTCGATTCTAAACCAGTACATATCCGAAATCAGAAATGTAGAAGTTCAGAATGACCGCCTACGTTTCCGCCGTAACATTGAACGGATCGGAGAAATCATGGCTTACGAAATGAGCAAAGAGTTCCGATACTCAGTAAAAAACATCCGGACACCACTGGGCATTGCTCCCGTCAGCACACCGGACAACCAGCTTGTCATCAGCACCATTCTCCGCGCCGGCCTTCCTTTTCACCAAGGCTTCCTAAGCTATTTCGACGGAGCAGAAAATGCATTTGTGTCCGCCTATCGAAAATATAAAGATACCCTGAAATTTGATATACATATAGAATATATCGCATCTCCGCGTATTGACGACAAAACGCTGATTATCACCGATCCGATGCTGGCTACAGGCGGCAGTATGGAACTGAGTTATCAGGCCATGCTTACCAAAGGGCATCCTGCCGAAATTCACGTAGCTTCGATCATTGCCAGCCAACATGCAATCGATCATATCAAGAGCGTATTTCCCGAAGACAAAACAACCATTTGGTGTGCTGCCATCGATCCTGAAATCAATGAACATTCCTATATTGTACCGGGGCTGGGCGACGCAGGCGATCTGGCTTATGGAGAAAAAGAGTAATTTCGATTAAAGATTCCTTCGATATTGCTGCGGCGACATCCCCATTTGCTTCTTGAAGAATGTGCCAAAATAAGAAGCATTGGGGAAGCCGAATTCATTGGAAATCTCCTGAATATTTTTTTGCGTATTCTTCAACAAAGAGATACACTTACGGATAATCGCCTTGAATACAAGTTCCTGCACCGTATACCCACAGATGCTTTTGGAAAGAGCCGAAAGGTATTTCGGAGACAGACAGAGTTTATCCGCATAGAATTCCACACTCCTTTCCTGCATATAATATTGCTCTATCAACTGGATGAGACGGACAAATATCTCATTTTTCCGCCCGCCCGTTTCCTGTCCGGCACTAATCAATTTACGGTTATAGACCGAACAAATACGATAGGTCAGTGCCAGCAGAAGGAGTTTCTGTTCATAAAGACTAAACGCACTCTCCTCCATTTCCAGCACACTGTCTATCAAAGACATATACTTCATAATCTCATCTTCCTCGCCGGTATTCCATACACAAGAGAGTTCCGGAGTAAGTTTCGAATACATATACATGGAAACCACGGAGTTGCCGATAATGTCACGTATCGGTTCTATCTGATAGGCAAGAATAAGAATTTCCACATCTTCGGTCTCCTGAAGCACTTGAACCCAAGATTCCTCATGAATAAACAAGGTCTCACCCGCCTTGGCAGAAGCGCACTTATTATCAAGAGAAAACTGGAAACTACCTTGCCGGCAGACAATCAAACCAAGCCCCTGCATCAGAAAAGGTTCTTTCAAAGAAGATGGAAAACAACTGAGCACACCTCCCGAACTGCATATATTCTTCCCGCTTTTCAGATCGCGGTCAAGCTGTAATAAACGTTCCTGCTGAGTATCCATAACACTGACTCACTGATAAATTACTATTGAAAAACGATACTAAGTTAGCAATTTTCGTTTGGGATAAGGCACTACGAGCACAAAAATCATACAAATAACGCCTGCATAAATAGTCCACCCTGCCATTTCTTTCACAGCAGAGAGCGTAGCCTGCACCTGTATCCGCCCCTTGACGGACATGGCAGCCATGTAATGCGCTTCCGTTTCACTCTTTCCCTGATATTGCATTCCCTGCACGGTATTGGTATACGAAGCAGAAGCTTCGGGGTTTACCAGATCAACATTTTGTGCATAACGGGTAATATAATGTTGCTGGCGCTCCTGTAGTACATTTGAATAAATAGCCCCTCCGATACCCGGTCCCAGTACCATACGGACGGTAAGCATGATGCAAATCCAGGTCGAAAGATATTTGAAAGGCATCCGCTGATTGGCATATGCTGCCGTCAATGCATATAAAATCATCATTCCGATGGTACGAATAATTACGGGATACTTCATTCGTTCGTAAAGTCCGGCTGTCTGCACTTCGAAGTACATGAATCCTGCCGACAATGCCAGAAAGAAAAAGCCAAGAGCAAAAAGATATTTCAGATGCACCCCTTTAGACCCCAATACAATGGAAATCAAGGCACCGATAAAATAACCGACCATACACCAGTTTGCCAGCGATGCATTCTGCAAATTATCCAGGTGCATCCCGACTCCTGCATACACATTGACAAACATTGCGCTGGAATTGATAATCATCAGCAATAAATAAAGCAAAGCCCCCATACGAATGGTACGCAGCCTCAACGCCCCCAAAATAAAGTAGGAAGACCGCCGGGTAACATCCATATAAAGAAAAATCCCGGCAAAAAGGATACTGATCGCCGTTGCCCAGCAAATAGATGGATCATCATACCAATCCAGCACCTTGCCATAAACCAGCACATAAGTGATGCACGTCAATGATATGCAAAATGCGGTCACATTGCCGAATTTGCGGAAGTTGATAGGGAAACGTCCGGCAAAACCATGATTAGGCATCGTAATGAACAGTATCAGAATGGACAGCAGCAGAATACCCATCATAAAATAATATACATATTTCCATTCGTATTCGAAAGCCAGCCAAGCCGTTAGCGCCGTACCCATTTGCCCCAGGATCATAAAAAACAGATAAACTACCGGCTGGCTGATACATTTTTCGATATCCAGTTTATTCCATCCCGTCGCGTCTTTCGGTTCCATGCCGGGAGTAATATTACGCGTTGCCTCCATGCCAAAAGCATATTTGATCAGCGTAAACAGATTGACCATCATCAGTACCATACGCAGGAACCCTGTCAGCAGGCTGCAGAGTGCCAGCAAAAAGATACTGTCGGTTTTGGCACATACATAGCTGAATACATACATCAGTGCAAAACCTGCGATACACATCAGTTTCTCCCGTCGTATACAAACTAGTTCATACAAGAAGGGAGCAAATGCCGCCATACCGATGGAAGTCACAAAATTGGCAAACTGAATATGCTCGGAAATAATACCCAAGCCGCTCATCATCTCGGTACTGTTCACGGAGTATACCCCGCCCACCGAAAGAATCGGCAGGAAAAAGAACAGCAGAATAATAATACCTATCGGTTTGGGCACCCAATTGTAAAAAGGATAATTTCTAGGACACGAAGGCATGGCTATCAGAGTTTAGCTTTTACTACTACCATCATACCCGCCGCCAGCTTATCATTATCTTCCTTCGATAAATCCGTAAAATCAATACGGACAGGGATACGCTGCTGTATTTTCACAAAGTTTCCGGCAGAATTGTCAGTCGGCACCAACGAATATTTAGAACCTGTCGCTCCGGAAATAGCAGTCACTTTGCCTGTAAACTCTTTCTTACTGATAGCATCTACCGTGATAGCCACCTCCTGCCCGATGCGGAGATTCTCTATCTGCGTTTCTTTATAATTAGCAATAATCCATTTTTGTGTATCGGGCAGAATATATGTAATGCATTGCCCTGCTGTAATGAACTGCCCTTCTTCCAGAGAACGTCTGCCTAACTTGCCATCGCAAGGAGCCAGTACAACCGTATACGAAAGATTCAGCCGTGCCATTTCAAGCGCAGCCGTAGCACGCTGGATGGCAGCTTCCGTATTCTCACGACGGTGAGATACTTCATTCACTCCCGAAAGAGCCGCCTCCCGCTGGCGCCTGGTTGCTTCCAGCTTCTTAAAGGTAGCTTCATACTCTGTTGTAATCTGTTCCAACTGGATAGGTGTCGCCGCATTTCGTTTGACCAAATTTTCATACCGCTGACGGTCTTTCTCCAGTTTTGCTAGCCGGATTTCTATTTCAGCTATAGACGCATCATACACAGATGCAGTCGTTTGTGTAGTCTGCAAGGTAGCATTTATCACAGTGGCGCCTGCCTGCGCATCCTTCAATGCAGCCTCAGCTTCCATCACCCGGATTTTATATTCGCGGTCGTCCAGCACCAGCAAGGTATCACCTTTACGTACCTGCTGATGTTCCGTAAAATAAATCTTATTAATATAGCCCGATGCACGCAGATTGACAGGTGACACATATTGCTCTATCTGCGCATCATTGCTGGTTTCCGTCTGCTTATAGCCCAGAAAGAGAAAAACAATTTCAATTACTCCCCAAACAATCACAGCAACTCCAAACAGACTTACTATAATCTGCCAGCGGCGTAATTTTCTCATTTTCTTAGCTTTCTCCTGATGCGTACTGGAGATTGTATTATTGTCCATTGTTTCCATATGAATGATTCAATTAGTTATCTGTTATTTGAACAAGGATGAGATCTGTCCGGTTAGTTTCAGTAACATCAGGTTGGTCACCCGATAATTATAATGTGCACTAATGTAGTTGTTCTGTGCCTCGCTCATCCGCATTTCATCCTGCAGAACTTCAGTCATTGAAGTGATTCCTTCCCGATAGCGGTCGGTAGTAACCGTATACACTTCTTCGGCAAGCAGATAATTGTCTTTCTGTTTTTTAAAGTTCCGCTGGTTATTCATCAAGTCATTTACAGCATTCAAATACTGTGTTTGCAGATTCTTCCGTGTATCCAACCGTGAAAGTTTCATGGTTTCGATATCGATCATTGCTTTCCGGATCTTATACTTCTTATCCAAACCATCAAAAATAGGAATACGCAAAGTCAGTCCCACCCCATAAGAACGGAACCAATGATTGGACGGACCGGAATGAAACCAATGATAAGCCTCATCAGTATAAGCGGCAAACCTCCAGTTTCCCGTCAGATTGAGAGAAGGAATATAGCCATTACTTATCAATCGTTTCTGCCGCTCTGCCAGCTGCACCTGTGATTGAAGCAACTGAAGCTCATAGAGGTTTTCCGACAACCCGGTCAAAGCAACCGTAGCGATACTATCCGTATTGACCGGCAACAGGCCGATTTCTTTTTCTGCCGGATAATCCATGATGTACTTCAGCATATTAAGCTGCTGCGTCATCATCGCCTGCGCATTGTCATACTGTACTTTCAGATTTTCCAGATTGATATTCACCCGCTTCAAGTCAACTTCCATTGCCATTCCATTATCAAAGAAAGCCTGTGTGATATCTCTCAGTTCTTCCAATCGGGTGATATTGGCTTTTATCAATGCAATCTGTTCCGCAGTAACCTGTCCCAGATAGTACATTTTACTGATCTGCAAGATCAAATCTTCCCGTGCCTTTTCATACGAAAGCCGGCTCATCTCATCCACAATCTCTGCTATGGAAATCGAAGTATAGAGAGTCTGATTATAAAGTGGCATCTGCAATTCTATCCCGGCATTGGCACTATATTGCAACGTTCGGGTAATATTATAAGGTACTCCATAGGAAGAACCGTCAGTTACTGAGACAGGCGGATCGATATTATCATTAAAGTTGGCAAAGCCATTGATTTGCGGCAACAGCTTCACCCGATTCTCCGAAATGCCATACTTACTTTTCTGCATCGCTTTTCGTTTTCCCTGTAAAGAGAGATTGTTCTCAATCCCTATACGAAGGCAGTTCTCCAGAGTCAGAATATTCTGTGCGCCTCCATGAATGGCAAGGAGGCAAAAAAAGGTAAAAATGAACAATAGTCTTTTCATAATAATCGCTCTATATTCAGGCACAAATTTAATGGGTTGCGACAAAATGGGACTATCCATATATCGACTGTTTATGTTCATATTTTCCTTTTTCAGTCCTGATATCCACCTTAATTATTATAATATCACTATATTTAATAGACAAATCTTCGCCCTTTGTCGATTTCCTTTTCTTCTGTTTAAAGAACCACTTAACTTTGGAATATAAAATCAATTAACAGCAAAACAGCGTTTGTTTTTCATAATTTTTTAGTGAATGCATAAGCGGCTCTCTTCGGGATGAAGAGAGCCGCTTAAGGTATATAGAGTACAATATAGTACAAGATCAGAAAAAAGTTTAAGAGTTCTCAGCCTCCTTTTTTTTCGGAGTTGTTAACTTCTTCTTGCTGAACCAAATCAGAATCATCACCCCGATCAGCAATAAAGCCAGTGACGCATAAGCTATGCTTTCCGTAACATGCAAGCTCTGCGGGTCAAACCACATCTCAATCGTATGCTGGCCTGCGGGGACATTCATCACACGCAAGATATAGTCAGCACGGGCAATATCCACCGGCTGTCCGTCAATCTTGGCCTGCCAGCCCGGATAATAAATCTCAGAGAAAACAGCCACTCCATCTTTAGCAGAAGAAGTTTCATATACCAGGCGATTCGGTTCATAGCTGGTCAGACGAATGGTAGATAAGGAGTCTTTGTAACCTTTCGTCACACCCTTCAACTGATCTTTAAATTTCGCATCAACCACTGCTGTTTCCGTTGGAAGAATATCATTCAGCGCATCAATCTCTTCATTTGCATTATTGACATACTGCACCTTATCCACAAACCAAGCGTTACCATACGCATAAGGGTTTTCAACAGGAACCGTCTGTCCTTGCTGTCCGGCAGGGAAAATAAAGTACTTCGTATTCAGCATATTCAGCACACGGAATTTGGAAGCGTCCACACTATCCATCGCACCGCCTGCGCCGGCAACTTCCTGATAGGCATCCTTCATTTCCGGAGTTATATGATAATCGATCATTTCCTGATAACGACGCAACTTGGCCGCATGATAACCACCCACACTCTTATGCCAATATGAGGTATTATTTTCATTGAAAGTATTACCGGGAAATCCTACGAAATTCAACACCCTATAATTCAAAGCCGTATCCTGAAGAATTATCTCATCCGTCTGAGTTTTAACGAATGCTCCTGTCTGGTTTGACTTCGATACAAATTGTTCATCATTCAAATAGCGCTTATTGACAGTCCACATATCAATCAGACACAGAAGCACGATACCTGCCATAGTAAAAGAAGCCTTCAACTTTTTCTGCTGATAAAGGAATAATAAGAAGCATCCTACTACTATAATAAAGAAACTACGCCATGCATCCGAAGTCAGCATTGCCTTGCGCATTTCGGCCAGATTCGTAATGATCGGAGATAAATACTCAGCAGGTAGTCCCTGCTGCAGAGCGGACATCTCTTGTGCCGGAATATAACTGGAGAAGAAAACTCCCGGGGCAACAGCCAGAATCAGCGAAACACCGGCTGTCAATACCAAAGTGATAATTACTCCTGTCCGATTTTCTTTCAACTTTAATATTTCCGGTTTAGCCAGCACTTCTTTTAAGGCAAAGACTGCTAATAAAGGTATCGTGAATTCAGCTATAACTAAGATAGAAGATACGGCACGGAACTTGTTATACATCGGTACATAATCGATAAAAAAGTCCGTAAGTCCCATAAAATTCTTTCCCCACGAAAGTAGAATAGAGAAGATAGTAGCTCCCAGTAAAGCCCATTTCAGCGGTCCTTTAACAATAAAGCACCCCAATATAAACAGAAACAAAACAAAAGCTCCCACATAGACCGGTCCGGAAGTCATAGGCTGATCGCCAAAGTACTGTGTCAGCTGCGAATAGATGTTACTATACATCGGATTCGCTTTTGCCATGGCAGTCTCATTCTTGGATAACGGAACCGATGCCCCTCCTTTTACATTCGGAACCAGCAAAGTAAGCGTTTCACCAATTCCATAACTCCAGTTCGTTATATAGTTACGGTCCAGTCCGCTGCTGGTCTGATTGGCAGCAGGTCCTTCCTGTTTCAGTTCACTCTTTCCGCGCATAGTCTCCTTACTATACTCATAAGTATGGTATAGATTAGAGAGGTTCGCACACACTCCTATCGCCGCAGCCAATGCCAGAACGGCACTTGCCTTGAAAAAATGCGGCAACTCCTTCTTCTTATAAGCATCTTCAAAGTAAGCTCCTACAAAAAACAGGATGACAAACATGAAGTAGTAGCTCATCTGAATATGGTTCGACTGAATCTGAAGCGCGATAAACAAAGCAGTCACAATCCCTCCCAACAGATATTTCTTCCGATAAGCCAGTACAATACCGGCAATCGTAGGCGGAATATAAGCCAATGTGACAAATTTCCAGATATGCCCTGCCGATATCAAAATAAAGAAATAGGAGGAGAAAGCCCAGATAATCCCCCCTAAAGCAGATAACCAGACAGACAACCCGAATGCCCGCAAAAGGATATAAAACCCGAGCATCATGATGAAGGTCAGCACCACATAAGATGGAAGATACAAGTGATAGATGTTTTCTATCCACTTCAGCGGTTTGGTAGAATCATAACTCGGAGACATCTGATAGGTAGGCATGCCACCAAAAAGAGAGTTTGTCCAGCGGGTGCGTTCTCCTGTACGTTCAAGATATTCCTGAGCTTCTTGACCGGCTCCCACTCCAGCCACCGTATCGTGCTGAAACAGAATACGACCTTCGATATCAGCCGGAAAAAAATAAGCAAAAGAAAGGATGATAAAAGCTAAAATAGCAATTAAGTCGGGAAGGAACTTCTTCATAAAATTGACAATTGACAATTGACAATTGACAATTGAAGGTCAACAATAACAGCCCGGCAGATCACTCGTTCCATATAGCTGTTCATTGTCATTTGTCAACTGTCAATTGTCAATTAAATTAGTATCTATAATGTTCAGCCTTATAAGGTCCGTCTACCGATACACCGATATAAGCGGCCTGTTCCGGAGTCAGCTTCGTCAGTTTCACCCCGATCTTTTCGAGATGCAGGCGAGCCACTTCTTCATCCAAGTGCTTCGGCAAGCGGTATACATTCACTTCGTATTTCTTGTTGAACAACTCGATCTGGGCCAGCGTCTGATTGGTAAATGAGTTACTCATCACGAATGACGGATGGCCTGTCGCACATCCCAGATTCACCAGACGACCGTCAGCCAGCAAAAGAATGCTGTGACCATCCGGGAAATAATAGCGGTCTACCTGCGGCTTGATGTTTACACATTTGATGCCCGGATAATGTTTCAACGCATCCACCTGGATTTCATTATCAAAGTGACCGATGTTACATACGATCGCCTGATCTTTCATTTTCTCCATGTGGTCAATGCGAATGATATCGATATTCCCCGTAGTAGTCACGAAGATATTACCTTCGGTGCAGGCATCTTCCATCGTTACGACTTCGAAACCTTCCATAGCAGCCTGCAACGCACAAATCGGATCGACTTCCGTCACAAGCACACGCGCACCATAAGAGCGCATTGAATGCGAACATCCCTTGCCCACATCACCGTAACCACATACCACCACTACCTTACCGGCAATCATCACATCGGTCGCTCTCTTGATACCGTCAGCCAGTGACTCACGACATCCGTAGAGATTATCAAACTTAGACTTGGTAACCGAATCGTTCACATTAAATGCCGGGAACAGCAATTTGCCTTCTTCCTGCATCTGATACAAACGGTGTACACCGGTCGTTGTCTCTTCCGATACACCGCGCATTTCTTCAGCCACACGGTGCCAGCGGGTCTTATCTTCAGCCAATACTTTTTTCAGAATGGCATTCAGTTCGATTTCATCTTCCGCATGCACTTCCTTGTCCAATACGGCAGCATCATTCTCGGCATCATAACCGACATGAATCATCATGGTAGCGTCACCACCATCGTCTACAATCACATTCGGACCTTTTCCGCCGGGGAAGTTCAATGCCTGCAATGTGCACCACCAGTAGTCGGCAAGATTCTCGCCTTTCCATGCAAATACCGCAACACCGGAAGCAGCAATCGCAGCAGCAGCATGATCCTGCGTTGAATATATATTACAAGAGCACCAGCGGACTTCAGCTCCCAATGCAACCAGTGTTTCAATCAGTACGGCGGTCTGGATGGTCATATGTAATGATCCCATGATACGGGCACCTTTTAACGGTTTGGATTCTCCATACTTTTCGCGTAGAGCCATCAGGCCGGGCATTTCTTTTTCTGCCAAATCGATTTCCTTGCGTCCGAAATCAGCAAGCGTAATATCTGCCACTTTATAAGGCAGAGTAGAGAATAATTCTGTAGACATATTGTAAATCATTTAAAATGTAATTGGTGCAAAGATAGAACATTCTGATTAGTAGGGCAAAAGCTATCCTTCTTTTTTATATTATAATAACTTGGGAGTTCGCCCGTTTCTTGAATTTTTATTCTATATTTGCAACATAAAAATGCATTTTCTACAACACTAAAATAGTTATTATTCATCTTCTATGGAGGATTACAACAACAAAACAAAAGCGGAGCTGTTAGAAATTATACAAAATCTCGAAAAAAAAGTAGAGCAGCTTTCCTCCGAATCAGTCTCCGGCAGAAAAGAACGCTTTCGCGACAGGTATTCCAATCGGATATTAGATAATCTGCCCGATATGCTTACCGTGCTCGACCGCGATGCCAATATCGTGGAACTGGTTTCCTCCCCGTCAACCAATCACGTAGAAGGTACTACAGCAGACAGCATTACCCAATCCAACATAAAAGATATTCTTCCGGAAGATGCGTACAAGAACATACGCAAGAATATGGAGCAAGTTTTCCGCTCCGGAAAGAGCGCCATCGCCAGGCATGACTTAATGATAGACGGTGTACCGCATCATTACGAACACTGGCTTTCCCTGCTCGACAAAGAATATCTGCTATGTATGTGTCGGGATGTTTCGCAACTTTGGGAAACAGAACAGACCAATGCCGAACAACAAAATGAAATTATGCGGCTTAATTCATTGATGGAAGCCATAGTGAATAATGTTCCTGTATATCTATTCGTCAAAGACTCCGGAAATGATTTCAGATACTTATACTGGAACAAGACTTTTGCAGACTATTCCGGTATCCCTATCGAGAAAGCTATCGGCAGAAATGATTTCGAGATCTTCAAACGGACGGAGGATATGGAGAAATTCCGCCTTGACGATATCAGAGTGCTAAAAGAAGGGAAACTGGACTATTTCGAAGAATATATGGCTGCTTCCGGAGAAATCCGCACGATAACTACCATGAAGCGCCTCGTCCCATCCAGTAACGAACATCCTTATATTATCGGTATCTCCTGGGATATCACCGAAATTAAGAAAACAGAGAAAGCACTGGATGCAGCCCGTATCAAAGCCGAAGAAGCGGACCGGTTAAAATCGGCTTTCCTGGCAAACATGAGCCACGAAATCCGTACCCCGCTTAATGCGATTGTAGGATTCTCCAAACTGATATCCAGCACAAATAATGAAAACGAGAAGAATCAGTATGCCGAAATCATTGAAAGAAATTCTGATATGCTACTGAATCTTTTCAATGATATTCTCGATTTATCCAGCCTGGAAGCCGACTCTCTTAAATTCAACATTCAGCCGGTCAAGATACTGGATATCTGCCTGCAATTAGAACAGCAATATGGTCACAAAACCCAGGCAGACGTAAAACTGATTCTGGATGGCGGAGACGCCAATACATTTGTTTCCGCAGACTGGAACCGGACGATACAAATCGTAAGTAACCTGCTCAGCAATGCTGTAAAGTTTACCTCGCGAGGAGAGATTCATTTCGGTTTCCTCAATAAAGAGAATTTTGTAGAGTTCTATGTGAGAGATACCGGCATCGGTATTCCTGCCGAAAGAGCCGCTACCATTTTTCAGCGTTTCGGCAAAGTAGACGACTTCGTTCAAGGCACCGGACTGGGACTCACCCTCTGTAAGATGCTGGTGGAAAAAATGGGTGGTCACATCCGGGTATGCTCAAAAGAAAACGAAGGTACCACCTTTTATTTCACACTTCCGCTGGCCAACCGGTAAATTATATGCGTCATATACAAAAGCGGTGGACATTGTAAAGATGTCCACCGCTTTTGTATTTATGAAGATAGCTGTTACTTCTTTTCTTCCTTCTGTACTTTTGCACTTAGCATTTCCTTATACTTCGCAGGATCATTCAATACCTTTATTGCTTCCTGCAAATCATCATCATCCTTCAGTTGCTCGATAATGCCACCTCTCTGGAAATAATAACGCTTGATAATTTCATTAGCAATCATTCTCTTTATATCCTTAGAGAAATAATCCAGGTCACGGTCAAGATTATGATTCAATTTCTTTTCCAGTGCCTTGAACTCTTCGGCAGCATCTGTCATATAGCCTTCAAATTCAGCAGCCTCTTTCAGTGTTTTCAGAATCTTCTCACTTTGCTGGTCATATTTAAAATCGGCCTTCTTCACCAATTCCTTGAAATCATTATAGTCAGCATCCGTCACTACAAACTTTTCAGGAGCAACCACAGTAGGGTGTTTCAAGCAGTATTGAGTCGCATAGTCAAAAATCAGATTATCACGTACGAGATAGAACAAGATATTCGGCAGTTTTTCCTGCTTGACAGTAATATCAGGCATTACACCACCTCCGTCACGTACTTCACGTCCGGCAGCAGTATAGAATACGTTAGTCAGACTGTCGGGAATCGTTCCCACACTTCCATCTTCGTTCCGGTGCTTATAGTCGATCGCCTGCACACAACGTCCGCTTGGGATATAATATTTGGAAGTAGTCACTTTCATCATTCCTCCATAAGGTAAAGAACGGGGAACCTGTACAAGTCCCTTTCCAAATGTACGGTTACCAACAATAACGGCACGATCAAGGTCTTGCAATGAGCCCGACAGGATTTCTGAAGCAGAAGCCGTACCACTGTTTACCAATACGGCAATCGGAATATCCAGATCCAGCGGTTCACGCAAAGTCTTGTATGTGTTGCTTGCCTGTTTCGTCTTTCCCTTGGTGGTTACGATTACTTTTCCACGGGGCAGGAAATAATTGGCTATTTCCACTGCTTCATCCAACAGACCGCCACCGTTATTACGGAGGTCGATGACCAGAGAAGTAGCTCCCTGTTTCTTCAGATCCAGCAATGCTTTTTTGAAATCCTTGGAAGGGTTGCCGGAGAATGTGCTCAGGCTGATATATCCCACTTTATTATCCATCACGGTAGCATATGGGATGGCAGGGGTCTGAATAGATTCACGTACGATAGTAAACTCCATCGGGGTTTGTCCGCCTTTCTCATTAGGACGCTCCACTTTCAGTTTAAAGCTCGTACCCGCCTGTCCGCGCAACATCTGGCTGACTTCCGAATTATTCTTTCCAAGGAGATCTTTTCCGTCTATTTCCATCAGGATATCTCCCGCCTTCAGTCCCGCTTTGGCCGCCGGAGTTCCCTCGAACGGTTCGGCAATCATGGAACGTTTCAGCTTCGTATTATAGGTAATAAGAGAACCGATACCTCCAAAGCTTCCTTTCACCATCTGTTCCAGTTCGCTTTGATCTTCCTCCGGGTAATATTCTGTATAAGGATCCAGCGAGAAAAGCATATTGTCGATTCCTTCGCGAATGGTCTTGTTCGGATCAATGGTATCCACGTAGAACATATCCAGTTCTTTCACAATCGCATTAAATGTATCCAGATTCTTGGCAATCTGGAAATTGCGGTCGTCTCCACTCTTAAAACTAAAGAAAGCTACAGTAGCTATTACAGCCACCAAAACAAGAGCTATCCGCCTATTCAGCAATTTTTTCATATATCTTTCATTAAAATGAGACGTAAAAGTAACTCAAACCTTGGTTATTCCGCCAGAACCTTGTTAATATTTAACTTAATTTCATCCCAGCGCTCCGGAGAGATTGTTGTTCCAATCACCTGAATAACATTTCCCGAGAGAATAGAACCAATTTTTGCACATTTTTCGAGCGAGTATCCGCACGTCAGACCATACAGAAATCCGGCAGCGAAATAATCGCCTGCGCCGGTGGTATCCAGAACTTTTTCTACAGGAATAGCCGACACTTTAATTTCTTCCGTACCTTTACGGATATAAGATCCGTTTGCTCCAACTTTCACAATAGCAATGCTGCATTTCTTGGCTATCACTCTCAGAGCTTCCTCCGGTTCTTCGCCGGTAAATGCTTTCGCTTCTTCCTCGTTTGCAAAAACGATATCCACATACTTATTTATTAATAAGGAGAAAAATTCCAGATCATTCTCCACGATATTATAACTTGCCATGTCGAGACAGATTTGCAGGCCAGCCTCTTTAGCCAGTTCGATGGCATGAAGAATCATTTCGTGATCCTGAACAAGGTATCCTTCTATAAATAAGTATGCATATCCTTTGAACATCTCCAATGTCAGATCTTCAGCTTTCAAAGAAGCGGCCGCTCCCAGATAAGTACCAAAAGTACGCTCTCCATCCTGAGAAATAAAAGTGGATGCCACTCCCGAAGGAAGCTGTTCGGAGGTCAATAAATTGTCTTCAATATTATTTTTCTGCAGATTTTTCCGAAAAAAATCGCCATAATGATCATTTCCTACTTTTCCGATAAAACCTGTTCCGGCACCCAGACAAGCGAGTCCAAGTATGGCATTTCCTGCCGATCCGCCTGTTGCCAGATGCGTTTTCATTTGTGAAAATTTTGTGTTAATCTGCTGTAACTTAGCGTCATCGATGAGTTGCATGCTTCCCTTGGGTAATTCCAGTTCATCCAAGAGTGTATCGTCTTTCAGGGTTGCAAGTACGTCTATCAGGGCGTTGCCCAATCCTATTATTTTGTCCATTCTCAATATTTTTTTTGCAAAGATATTGCATATTTCAAAAAAACCTACTACTTTTGCATCGCAATTGAGAAAAACATTCTTCCTTAGCTCAGTCGGTTAGAGC